>Ga0265780_10001058_pt1 | contig 40276 bp, 26 predicted proteins | sample P1T30metagenome_FD_192432 | JGI IMG/M metagenome (GOLD analysis project Ga0265780, IMG submission 192432) | Plant litter microbial communities from East Loma Ridge, Irvine, California - P1 T30 | ecosystem: Environmental > Terrestrial > Plant litter > Unclassified | place: USA: California...
AACCCACATCTGGAGCTGTGGAGTCGGACTCGTCGGAGTGTGGATTCGTGAGGTCTGTAACGGCACCCAAACTCGAATCGCAAGCCACAGACGCCACCAGGTCACCGGCACCACGTAACGAGGCGCGGCAGTGAGCAAGAGAACCAATGATACAATTGCTTCAATATATTCCAGCGTTGCTCCCTGACTCTCGCGTCGTCAATTCCCAATACTCCAGCTCCACAGGAGTTGGAAAATGCCCGCTTGCACTACTACGCTCGCGGTCGCTGATCTCAGCGCAATCGACACCTGAAGAAGTCAGGTGGCAGTCGTCAATGCAAACGCTCAGCGGAGAAATGTACCCACACAAGTCGAAGACGGCGAGAAGGTGAACAATTCCACTCTGCATCCGAGTGACGAGATGTGACACAGTAGTGATCACAAAGATGGAGTTGCTGGACACGACCCCGGCACCCGGCCAGCCTGGAATGAACTGAGGGAGATCTTGGTTCATCTCGAAAAGAGTGATCTGCGTCCGCAGTACGGTAAGAGCAAGTCTTGATGCTGATCGAGCGCGGAGAAAAGGCAAGCACGGGCGCGCGGACCGCTGTTTCGTGTGGACGAGATCCGAGTGCCGAAGTCGAGGAGAACGTGTGTAACCTCTTGACAGGTCGTCGCAGTCACGGCAGTGCAGTGCAGCTCAATCGTCAGACCCTTAGGGCCGAATGATCCTACGGCCTACTCTTGCCCTAGGGATTCCAGAATCCACAACAGTAATCTCAGACTCTTACAGTCATCACAACATGCCACCGGGCGTTGTGATGTTATGTGCACACGAAACCTGCAGAGGCACCACAAAACCGATGGGCTAGAGCACACCCTTACTCAACAGCACGGTGTCGTTCCCCATCCCTCGGACAGTGGTCCGGCCAGTTGACTCGCCCAGGGGTTTGCGTTATCCTGTCGTGAGCAGCGCCAAGAAGGAGTGTGTTAACGGCGTGAGCGGCGGGAACGGTGTTACTGCCCGGCTCATTGTGAAGAAACAGCCCAACATGATTTTCCCAGACGATCTTGGCGTCAACACCCAGATGGACACAAGAATTGCACCTCGGCTGCAGATCAGTTCCTTCACGTCAAAACGACAATCACACTCACCGAAGGTTCAATCACACTGGCGTACTGGTTGTCAAACCTCCCACGTGCAGGTCGAAGTAGGTTGTAAGCGACGGTGGTGTCGCGCGGAATCGTGCATCTCCGGCAGGACTTTTGTTTTAAGGCGAGCAGTGTGGATGCCGGAATCCTTTCTAAGGCTGCAGCGCGAGACAAAGTCTTCGGATGAAACTCGTCGAGGATCAACAGTGCGTCTGCAGCGGAACCGCGTGCGGCGTTACTCTGATACCTTAATAGCAACGCTGCCTCGGTTTGGAAACACATTTGAAGCAATAGTCCGATTGCTATCACGGTGATGATACTGCGGTGGAGCTGCTGAATGTACACATGTAGCAGGCGTGGCGCCTGTCAACGAAGAATCACGTGGAGCGGAATCTCGCCGTCCAGCACGCCCCGAATTGGGAGTATGCGGTCGAATGGTTACCCGTTCTGGACGTTGTTGTTGGCTCCACTGGGCAGATCGATAATTCGAGACCGTAGCCCCACGAGTCGTAGGAGTCGAGTTGATTGTGCGGAGCTCGGAAGCAGGTGAAGATAAGGGTTCTTCAGGCATGCCGTGAAGAACTCGTAGCGGAGTGTCTTCCATTCTTAGGGGGAGAAAGCGATTTGGTGCAGTCGACGAGTTGACGAGACGTACATTGTTCACTCAAGAAGCATTTTCGCCCAGCATCATCAAACCGCAAGTCAGCACCAAGCACTCAGTTTGACAACACATACCTGACCAAACCAATCGCTTCGGATGACGCAGCCGCGGGCCATCAACACCCGTGCACACAACCACAAACACCCACACACTCGGAGCCGAGAAGTCCGACTTTGAGCTCAAATTTGGAATGCCCGGGCGATTGGAACAGAGAAAAAGTGACACCATCAAGCTGTAGCATCAACAGAAACAACCAAGCACCTGAAATTGGCATAACGTCCGGAATGTGTCGTGCGAACTGCTCGTCCGTGGGGAAAAGTCGAATTCACGACTCGATTTTTCATTCTTGATGATTCGTGACCAACAAAAGGGACAAGGGAAAACGGTAACGGCGACAAGTCTCTGGACCTGAGACAAACCCCCCTGTACATCAGAATATTATTGTTATACATAGTACAGTGAACTACTCGCTGCTCACCTGCCAGATGCAGTACTGTACTGTAGGTAGTAGTATACAGGAGTGACCGGATGGCTGGGGGAACGGACAAGGATGGTCTTCGAGATCTACTTTTCCCTTTTCTTTCTTCCCATCTTCCGACCTATCTTATGCATTCCGTCTCCTGCCTGTCTAGATACAACACAACGAGGCTGCTTCCATCCATGCTCATATAAGATAACAGGCTCTGCTGCCTCCCCATGCCCAAGGCAAGGAACAATTGTCTTGGAAGTTGGAAGCAACAAACGCTAACAACAGACGATGACGTTGTTGTTGCGATGTTTGAGCACATGCATCGTGCTCGTTTCATCCAGGATCTATCTTTCCCTTTCCGTCTCGTGCCCACGTGCCCATCCTATCCTGGCCATACATACACACATACACTCTCATTGAAAGTCGTTTCGGTGAAGATGTCCAGCTGATACCCAAGAACTTTACCCAAATCCACCCCGAAAAGGATGGAACCCCTCCTCTCGCGCACCTTTGCGCAAGCCGCGCCTCGACGAGCAGCCTGCCGAAAGCCAATCCTCGCCAGCTCCAGTTGCTGTACCTCCTCCCCCTCCTACCTCACGCGCCGCCCGTTCACACTCTCCGCCCCAAAGCACTACCCCCGCCCCCGCGCCCCAAACGACGGCAAGCAAAACCCAGCGGCCTCCTACTCGCAGCCCGCCTCCAAAGTCTCGCAAGACGTCACGCCGCCAGAAGTCGAACACTACAACCGCACCTCGCGCGAAGCCGAGCTGAAAACCAAACAGCTCGCCTCGCCATGGACGCGCGAAGGCTCCGACGTGCCGCCCGTGGCGCGGAACCGCAGCGCGGGCGCCATGACAAAGGGCAAGCTGCTCACGACCCCGAGCCGCATGCTCAAGTTCATCCTGCCGCTGACGACGCGCGACGCGAACAAGGACCGCAAGGACGTCGAGCCGCTGGCGCTGCTCGTGCACCCGCAGCAGCCCCTCAGCTACCTCGAGCGCCTGATCCAGAGCGAACTGCCGGCGCTGCGCAACGGGCAGCCGCCTAGAGTCACCTTCCGCGCCGAGGACAGCGGCGAGGACGACCGGCCGACGCGCAGCAGGGAGGCCGACGAGAAGAAGGAGAAGGTCGAGCAATCGGTCGAAAGCGCCGAAGCGGGCGAAGCGGCGGGCAAAGCCGTGGGCGGCGGCGGCGAGTCTCCTGGCGCGGCGGACAAGAGCGAAACAATGGACAGCGCGCTGCCCTCGCCTTCATCGCGCGGCGACGACGACGGCTGCACGCACAGCGACGACGACCCCGTGCACCCGCACTTTGTGCGCTGGTCGCCGTCGACGGAGATCGGCGACTTCATCCGCGACGCGGCGCGCGGCAAGGAGTTTGCCGTGGACGTGGAGAACGCGGCGCCCATCTACGTCGGGGTGCCGAGCTTCAAGGACCGCACGTACTACCTGCGCATGCGGCTGCGCAAGACGGGCAAGCGGATCGCGCAGATGGCGGACGTCAAGAAGGAGTGCGACGAGCTGGCGCAGAAGGGGGCGCAAAGGGTGGCGCAGGGCGGGTTTGCCGGGTTGATTAGTTGGTGGGTTGGGGTTTGGTAAGTCGCGCCTCCAATTTCCTCGAACGAACGAACGGGAAGAAGAAAAGGCTCTTTGAAAAAAGAACAGACATGACAGCACAGTTTACTAACGGGCGATGTTTTTTTTTTCCCCAGGTATCTGACCTTCCAAACCGAGCTCGGCTGGGACGTCATGGAGCCCGTGACCTACCTCGTCGGCCTGTCGACCTTGATCGGCGGTTACACGTGGTTCCTGTACCACAACCGCGAGGTGTCGTACCGCAGCGCCATGAACTTCACCATCTCGCGCCGCCAGGGCCAGCTGTACCAGCAAAAGGGCCTGGATCTGGAGCTCTGGGAGGGGTTGGTGGAAGAGGGCAACCGGCTCAGGCGTGAGATCAAGATGGTCGCCGAGGAGTACGATGTGGACTGGAGCGAGGCGCAGGATGCGGGCGACGAGAGGGTGACGAGGGCGTTGAGGGAGGAGAGGCAGAAGCATTCTCGGGGGGGTAAGAAGCGGGAAGATAAGGAGGATGAGGATGAGGATGATGATTGATCGATGGACTGACCCAGTCGACTGAGCATTTTTAGAGAGGTGTGGGATGGTGTTGTTGATTTCCATTGCGTGCATTAGCATTCGACGGGCCTGGTTGGCTGTTACACGGTGTTGAGCATGATGGAGTGAAGGAGCATTGCGGGGACACATATTATTGCTCGTCCCAGTCTGTACATCACGTACGTGTATTATTCCTATGTTGAGATCAAAAAGAAGCTTCTACAAGGTGATCAAGAGCGAGACATGCCTTGCCCTTGCCGATACTCAATCTGATTCGCGTTCGAGAAACCGGCCTCAAGTCTAGTTACTCCCAAGGAGCCTTGATGACATCGCTCCCCTTCAGCGCACCAGCATCGAAGAGCCGGCGTTTCCTTTCAGCATGCCGTTGCCTCTTCCCGTCATTCTCGGCTTTGCGCTCTTTACTAGCCTCGTACTTTGCCCGCCTGGCAATCTGGCGCTCTTCTTCTTTCCTAGTCTCGGCTTCAATCTGGTCGTCGAGGGCTTTCATGTCCGCAGGACTCAAGATCCAAGGCTTCGACAGCACATCCCTCCTATGCCTCGCCACGCCAGCCCAAAAAGCGACTTCCTCATTCGTGTCCCTGACGACAAAGACGCGCTTGAGCTCGACCTGCCGCTCCCTGAACTCGGCGATGGTGCCCTTGACTTTGAGCACGCTGCCGACGCGGACGGGCTGGTTGTCGATGAACAGAGACGGCAGGCCCCGCGTGTCGTGCACGTTCAGGTTGTCGACCAGAGTGTTGGAAGGGTGCACCTCCCCGTTACCAACATCAAGAGCAGGTCCATGCCGGCGGGGAATCTTCACTTCTATCGCCCGCCCGCTGCCGTCGTCCAGCATGAGCAGAGCATACTTGGCCGCGCCGACGCCGGCGGCGAGGTCGAACTGCTGGACTAGGCCGCACAGGTAGACGTATTGGATTGGATGGTTTTGGTGGAAATAGACGTGCTGGCCTGGGCGTTGACCGTTTTAGTTATTGTGTGTGTGTGTGTTGACTGATGCAAAACAAAAGTGGCAAAGTGAACAAGGTAGGTATTTTCAACGATACCTTCGTAATGCGGCATCTGGGTCAGGGCAAAGACATCGCGGGCGGTCAGTTTGTTCCAGACATGCCACGTGCGAGAGGCGCCGAAGTATTTCTTCTTGTGGATTTGGGCTATAGGGAGGAGGCCGCGCCGGTCTGCGCTCGTCATGGCATTTTTCTGTTGTCGATGTTATTGAAATGGATGGTTCGGTTGGTTGTTTGAGATTTGGCCGATGGGCGTGTTGGGATGGTGGCAAAGTGTATGCGAGAGGCACGCGCAGTCACGTTTCCTTTCCACTTCAATTCCCAGCCTGGTGGAGGTGCGCTGGGCGCTAGCGTCGGGTCGGAGTTGAAGGCTAGCGCGGATGCGAGCAGGCTTGACGCAGATCTTCCGGGTTGCCAGATCAACAATCATCATTGTTGATGTTCTTTACTGTATAGACATCACTACTAGCTATATCCAGTATTTGGAAGAAGCCTCTCTAACGCTGAATAAAACATGATCATCATCATCCTGCCAGTACAACGATAGCATGGTGCCGCCCGAGAATAGCAAACATGCTTCTAGCGCATTGACAACAAGCTCTATCAAAAACCCCCGCCACCGCTATTGGAGTTCATGGAGATGGACGCCTCGCAATAGCGGCATGGGCTGCATGAACAAGGACAAGGGCACTGATGTCCTGTCCTGTCCTGTCCTGTCCTGCCTTGCCGTTGCCGTCTCACCAGCCTTGGAAGCTTGCGGTCGAGTTCAGCCATCATCTTTAATCAGGTAATGTACTAGTATACTACGACATGTCCCACTCTTGGTACTGCAGTACTCTCTACTACTCCACTCTCACCTACATACCTACACTCGTCGCACCACTTTGACTTGCTTGCTTGACACATCGTGTACTACTCGACTCTACTACTGTTATACTCAGCTACATTATTATACTCTACCAAGCCTCGACTAGAGAACGCGCTCGTGCACACCTCAACAACACCTCGACCTTACCCATCTCTGCCTCTATCTGGCTTGGCTTGGCCTGGTCATCGAGCTACCACTACCACTACAACACACTTTGTTATTACGACCCTCGATTCGCATAACTGCCGACACAAAACCCTGGTCTTCGACGAGCATCTTCAACGCACCTAAAACACACTTCGCACACAAACCCACCATGTCTCCCACGCGATCACCATCAATACTCTCCCTCATCGCCACCCTCCTCCTCACACTCCACCTCAGCCTAGCCCAAACATACGTCGAAGGCACCTTCCAAGCAGCAATCTACGCCAGCACCGACACCCAACAACCAGACCTAACATCCGCCGCAAACGCAATCTGCCCAGCCAGCCACCCCCAAAGCTGCAGTTCCATCGGCGAAGGAGGATTGTAAGTCCCGACCCTTCTCCCATCACTCCATCCACCACCACCAACCCCATTCCTAACTCAAACCCCTCCCAGCTGCTGCCCCTCCAATACCTTCTGCCAATACGCCGACAACAAACAAGTCGGCTGCTGCAGCGCGCTGCAAGGGAACTGCAAAGGCTCCCTCTCGGGCGGCAACGCCTACCAATCGACCTCCCAATACATCGCCCCCGCCACCACAACCTGGCAGACCTCGCAACAAGCGCCCACCCAATACGTCGGGGGAGCGGTCGGAGCCTACAACCCCACCACGACGGTCGTGCAGGGCGGCTTCTGCACCACCATCATCGCGCAGGGAGACAATCTGCCCACGATAGCGAACGCGCGGTGCGGGACGGCGTTGGTTGTTGAGGCGGGCGCGGCGAGGTCGAGGGGCAGCGACGTGGTGGTTGGGGTTGTGGTTGGACTGCAGGTTTTGGGGGGGTGGGTTGTTTTGAGAAGGTGGTGAGAAGCACCGTTTGGGGGTTGTCTGTCTGATTTAGCGATTTTCTGTCTAGCGTTTTGAAGTCAAGGGATGGGGTGGGAAAGAGATGGGCATGGGATGGCATAGCATGTGGCTTGGGATGGGGAAGGCGAAGAAGGCACGGCGATACCAGAGCGTGATATTGCTCGAGGTGGAATGTTTCCAATAATACAGTATGTCGATAGGGAACCTGTACAGACACTAATCATGTACGAAAAAAAAAGGTTCTCTCTGAGACCAGAGAGAGGTATGTACCCACCAAGTAAATGGATTGAAGGTTCACAAAAAAAACAAAAACAGACTAGGAACTCGGATATATCTCACTTGAATAATGTTCAAACGCTTTATGATCTAGTCAACACCACGGGGGGTTTGTATCATGATCTCAACACGACAAAAATCCCATTGCACCAAGATTGACATGCTCACAAACAACCACAGGTTCGGTTCGGACTTGTTTGAACAGGCAATTTCGAAAACTGAATTCTCTCAAGAAGCAAAACAAGTAGACGAACGCTGTCCGCATTCCATTTCACTCATTATCCAACCCTCAATAAATCAATCAATCCCCACCTTGTCCCACCCCTGCACCCTCAACCCCTTCCCCTTGGGCGCCTCAATAACATTGCTCAACCTGCCCGCCCGCCCCGTAATCCCACTATACGGCACGGCGGTCCCATCGCGGTTGCGCACCATCTTGCTGTGCTTGCGCAGCTTCTTGCGCGCGACCATGACCGGCACCGAGCTCTTGGTGACGAGATAATTCGAGAAGCTGCCGAGCAGCACGCCCTTGACGGCGCTGCGCCCGCGCGACCCGATGATCACGAGCGTCGGCGACAAAAAGTCGATGAGCTCCGTGATCATGTGCCGCGGCGACTTGCAGTGGAAGACCTCGACGACGACGCGCACCTGCAGGCGGGTTTTGCGCAGCAGGCGCACGCAGCGCTCGGTCACGTCTTCGACGGCGCGGCGGCGCTCGGCTTCCGCGCTGCTGTGGGTACTGTTGCGGTTGTGGGCTTCGCCGCCGGGGACGGCACTCTGGGCTAGAGGCGAAGGGCCGGCGGACTGCGGGACGGCGTTTGTTGTGGCTGGCAGGTCGCGGATGATGCGCGCGGTGTCCTTGACGTTCTCGGCGCCGTGGCCGATGGCGACGCCGCCCTCGCCGCCGCCGACGCCCGAGGCTTCCTCGTCGGCCGCGTAGACGGCGAAGAGGGTGTCGCCGTCGCGGAGGACGGTGCCGATGGTCCATTCCAGCGCGTACTCGGCCTCGGGGGAGATGTCGGTGGCGACCAGGTACATGCGCTGGCGCTTGCGGCCCTCCTCTGCTTCGCGCTGGAAGTGCGCGTAGTCGCCGCGGATGATCTGGCGGATGACGCGGTGGGCCGAGGGCGTGCTGTGGACCGCCGACATGGTCAGGCTGAGCTTCTGCGCGGCCAGCATTTCCGAGTGGGATTCGTCGTCGGAGCCCACAGGGGTTGAGATTCCGGAGGGGGCGGAGTCGAAGGCGCTCATCGGGTGGACTCTCCTCTTCCTTTCCTTTTCGGGTGGCGTGGTGAGTTTGAAGGAGATGGCGCTCTCGCCTTTGGTGGGATCTGGTTTGCGCTCGCCTTGGAATTCCGGGAAGACGATTTCAGAGTCGGCGCTGTCGCCGCGCACGTTGACGGCCTTGCCTGATGTTGTGCGGCCGGGCTCGGGTCGCTTCTTCTGTCGCCCGCGCGCGTTTCCGTCGTGCTCGTGCTCGTTGTCTGTGTCGTTGTCCGCGTACGCCTCTCCGTCGCTGTCTGCGGGCTCGCTCTCTGGCGCAATCGGGGGCTTGGGGTCTTTCATTATCCTCTTTCCTTCCGGTGGGTCCAAGGGATCACTTCCTTGTCGGCTGTGGCCTGACGGTGCTGGGCTGACTGGTCGGCTTGAGGGTCTTCTGGGATCGTTGGGTCCCAAGTCACCTGGCAGGGAGTTTGGCGCGGGTGATCGAGGCCTTCTGGGGTCATTGGGTCCTAGATCTCCAGGCAACCTGACTTTCGATGTTCCAAACACCGAGGACATGGCGCCTTGCGGCCTCCGCCTTTCTGGGATTGGATTCCCTAGCTTGTCGTGTTTTGGTCGCGAGGAGTAGTATTCGTCAACGGTCGATTGCTTGCGCACACTAGGCGGCGACTCGGGTGGTGAGGTGGGCGGCGAGGTTATGCTTGATGCGGCGCTGGTGGGTGTTGGTCTTGGTTCTGCTGCGACTGGAGCTGGGTCTGCGGTCGACGATGCTACCGTGGCCTGTTGTTGCTCTTTCTCATCTACCAGCACCTTTGCCTGGGTTGGATCAGGATCGGCCATATTGCTCTAGAGGCGCGTCTATTGTGCGCGCACTGGGTTGGTGGTGGCAGTGTCTATGGCAGTCCCGCGATGTAGTCTGTGTATGGTACGCCGGGTCCACGCGTCTAGCAAACGAGTGAGGGAGAAATGAGTGTACCCTCAGCGAGTAACAGTTTTGATTTGATTCAGTATTTTGAGTGTATGTATTTCTGTGTATAGGTAGGTAGTCCTTTGGAGCGCAAGACGGTGTAGCACAGTCAGTCGTAGCACAGAGCAGTTCGGCGGCCATCGGGCGCATCTTGGACGAGGCGGGGTGCTTGGCGAGGCGAGGCGGGAAGATCCAGTCTCTGTTGCTCTGTCGTATGTGAGCCACGACTTGATCATCATCATCATTACACTTCAAGCCCGTTGTTCATGTGAAGATGGAAAACCCTCTCGCACGTGCTACTCGACCCTCTGGTATATGGCGACTACATGTCATGCGAGGATGATGCCTGCAGCAATAATCCTACCGGCGGACACCTCACATCTTGACGAAAGCACATGGCTGGATACTCCTCCATTTTTAGGAGTACCAAGTCCGACCAAAAAGTGCCCCACTCCTTCGGACAATTGGCGCCGGCTATGTGATGACGATCCACTTCGTATGACCTGTTGCCCTGGATCCTCTCGAGTACCTACTTCTCTGTCCCTTGATGTCTCTTGATCACGACTACAAGCGACTGCCTGGATTCAGGTACACAAGTTGCATCTTCGTCCACTGAGTCTACTGAACCATCGAAACAACTCCACCTAAACTCAATTACATGCACATGTAGGTCATCAACAATCGACTGGCTCGGCCAACGTGCATTGCGTTGGTAGCTCCGTCGCCGACTGGAGCTGACATGCCGGTCAATAATGGCAACAGCGAAATGTCCGAAATGCGATTGTCCGACGTATAATCAATGCACATATACGCTTTCCGCCCCTCCTCAGCTCTTCTTCTTACTTGTTCCCCTCCATCTCAAAAAATACTGTCACCTTCCCACCCTCGATCAATATTACACCAAGAAAGATGACAGACCCACGCACTGGCAGCCGCTGGATCCTGGGTGACAAGTTCGATCAAGTCTATCCTCACCTCGGCAGCATCGATAACCTCTGGCTCAAGAAGTGGAAGTTCCCGTGCGAGCGCTCGCTCTACCCATTTCACGATGGTGCTGCGTATGTGTGCTTTTTCTACAACGGCAAAGATGTATGGAAAGTTACTGAGTAAGGAACAGCCAAGACTTTACGCCAATCTTCGAGACTCTGATGGAGAAGAAGATACACGACGGCTACACTGACGAATACACCGCCGAGTTCCTACCCACATGCGAGGACCTCGTTCAAAGAGCCGACATCATGTCCTCCACCGACAAAGCAACAGCAATCGAGCTCTACCTTCGTGCCTGCGCAGTCTACCGCATCGCCAGATTCCCCTACATCAACTCAGACCTCAAGCGTGAGGCCTACGCCGCACAAAAGCGCGCCTACATGAAAGCCGCAGCTTTGTTCGACGTCCCGATCTCAGACGTCAGCATTCCTCACACCGCCGGTCTGCCAAACGACGAAGGCAAAGAAATACCTCTCTACATCCGCGTGCCCAAGGGCGCCACCAAAGACCAACCTGTTCCTGCGGTCCTCCTGATGTGCGGCCTGGATGGCCACCGACCAGACAACACCGTCCGCAGCGACGAGTTCCTCAAACGCGGCTGGGCTTCTGTTATCGTCGACATCCCCGGCACTGCAGACTGTCCTGCGGACCGCCGCGACGCGACTTCCCCAGACAGGCTCTGGACCAGCATCCTCGACTGGATGGAAAAAGAAGGCCACTTTGACATGCGCAAAGTCCTCGCCTGGGGCCTGTCAGCCGGCGGCCACAACGCCATCCGCGCCGCCCACACGCACGCCACGCGCCTCGTTGGCTGCGTGGGCCAGGGCGCCGGCACGCACCACTTCTTCTCGCGCGACTGGCTGTCCAAAGCCAAAGACCACGAATACCCGTGGACTGCGCTGCCGGCTCTGCGCGAGAAGTTCGGCTACGCGACGGAAGACGAGTTTCTCGATAATGCGCAAAAGGACTTCTCGCTTGTTGAGTTGGGGGTTGTCAACCAGCCGAGTTGTAGGCTGTTGTTGGTCAATGGCACGCACGATGGGCTGATGCCGATCGAGGACAGCATGCTGATGATGGAGTACGGGACGCCAAAGGAGGGGAGGTTCTTTACTGGCCTGCTGCACATGGGTTACCCGCCCGCGAATGGGAGTGTGTACCCGTGGATGGAACAAGTTATGGGGTCTGTGGCCTAGACAGGCAGTGGGTGGTCGGAAAAGTCATCCAATTCTTGTGCACCTCATGCGATGAGGAGAGATAATTATCCTCATTCAACTCCACTGAACAACCACATCCAGCTACGATTTCAGTGGAACAATCGACGTTACCTATGCGTGAGGAACTTCTTTATTTATTGTCCGAAACTCTACCCCAACCCTAACCCGGACATCAGAAGAGCTCGTTCCTGCCGTTCGGAATACCGAGTGCGCGCATCAAGGCGATTGTCCTTCGCTCGACAACTTCGAAAACCACACCGTTCCATTCGACCGCCGAAACGAACATCGCAATCAGCGCATCGACAGCAGCACCGGCAGCAGCTACTACCACTCCCCAAGGACTATCAAAAGGCGCGCAAATCGGCATCCGAACCGGCGTTGGGATATTCGCCGCCGCCGCTTTGATCGCTGCTTTACTTTGGTTCAGACATCGTAGCAAGACTCGCGCCGGCTTCCAAACGGACGCAAAGTTGCATCCACGCGACATCGACTACCACGATGGGTCACCTGCGGGATACAACGCTCATTCTTTTGTCGGTCGCGAGGCAGCTTTGCAAGAGCTGAGTGACGACGCTCGTAGGCGCGCTGAGTTGGCGTCGAGTTCCCGTGCGGAGCTGGCATCGAAACCATGCGTGGAGCTGGCATTGGATCCTCGTTGTTACGAATTCGGCGGTGGTCGTTCGTAAGGAGATGGATTTGGCTGGGAAACCGTTCAGTACCGTTCACACGTTTGAGCTAGATGCAAGAAGAAACCGGAATGTCAGAAATCACTGACATTATGGACAGAACGCAGTCGACTTTAGGGCGATATCTGGATGGCGTGCCTTCATATTCAAAGAAGTAGGAGATATGTAAGCACTCTCGAGAATCATTGTTTCCAAACGAAAACCACCGTATAACTCTTCTTCCAGAGTACGGATTTGATGGGTATAACAGGCTTCCAGCAGTAACAGGCCTCCGCGAGCTAGTATCGACACCATCTCTTGCCTGACGGAAAGCCTTTGCCATCGAGAGAGTCTCTCTATGCTGTGCCCATTGGCGAACGAGAGACGTCCCTATTCCGCAGCGCCGCGACTCGACTCCTCCCCCCACCTCAGAAGTGCTTACTGGTGAGTCCCATGGTCGTCGCTACCGGCTGGGGTGAAGAAGATATTGCGGCCATATCGAAGACCTGAGAGCACCCAAATCTCGTCAGCGTCGGTTTCTTTTCTTCTCATTGTCCATGGAACACACTCGGACAAGCTAGCCAAACTCCAAGGGACGGACAAATCGAGCGCAGCAAAAACTCACAGGACCCTGATACGATTTCCTCTTGAACACCCAGAGGAGAGTGACGAAGATGATGAAAATCCCAATCACGGCCGAGACGTAGTCTGCGAACCTTCAAGTCAGCCAAGCGTCCCGTCCAAGCTCACCAATTCTTGGCCGTAGTAGCATCCTTACTCATCGTAACCGTATCAACGACCTCAGTACTCGGAAGCAGGAAGAACTTGCACACACACCCATCTCGTCAGCAAAATTTCGTAGAAAAATTCAACAATCCTCGTTCCAATCTCGACAATCCAAAAAAAAAAAGAATTGTCAAAAACCCCAGCGAAAATAAAAAAAAAACACACCACAGATGTGACCCCGACATAAACCACAGCGACCACATTCGCCACATAGCCACCCACGCGGCCGAGCGGGAAATCCGGCCTTTCGGCCGTGAGCGTCTTTCGGCCTCGGAGCAATAGGATGAGGATGGGCCCTGCGTACGAGCAGTTGAGGAAGATGGTGCAGCTGGAGATGTAGGCGTTGAAAGCCACCGAGGGCCCGAGGTAGAGCAGGCCGAAGAGGATGTTGAAGAGGGCTACGGCTAGGATGGCGTTGATGGGGACGTGGAAGTTGGGGTTGATTTGGGAGAGGCTGTGGGAGTGGGAGAAAAGGGGTGAGGGTTAGTTGGGTTTCTTTTAGGTGGGAGGGGGTCTCTTGATATGCCCTTGGAGGTCGACTACTTCGTCAACTTCGTGACGTGTGCAGTTGGCAATGACTTACAGTCTCGAACATGGGGCTCCGCCGTCCCGGGCCATTGCCCATAGTAAACGGCTGCCGGAGGTCACGCTCCCGATCGTGCCATTCACGAAGCAGATGGCTAAAGCGCAGCTCATGACTGTTCCAGCAGCTCGACTGCCTGTCGCTTGTATGATCAGTTCGATCAGTGGGTTGCCCGTCAGAGTCGTCAGGATGGCTTCTGGGTTGGGGATGCAAAAGAGCAAGACGATAATCATTGTGAGACCACTATGCCCGACGCAACCGAATCGGTCAGCTTTGGTTCGTGTTGGTACTAACACTGGAGTAGGGTGATGTACTTACGTGACTCCGCCGATAGCCACGCAGGTTACCATTGCAATAGGAGCATCGCGGGTAGGCCGAGGCATCTCCTCCGTCATGTGCGTTATGGCATCGTACCCGATCAGCGAAAGAGCCGATTGCAGCAGGCCGAGCATCCAAGCCACGCCGTCCGGCCAGCCGGTCTCGTTTGTGAATTGGGTGAAGACGAATTCGGCGCTTGTCTTGGGTGCTGTGGCGAGGATGACTGCTGATGTTGCGATCCAAGCTGTGAGGGACCAGAACACTGCATTGTATTGACGTGTGAGTCTTTTCTTTGAGAAACATCTTCGATTGCGAGCACTTACAAGCACCTTCATTCCATTTCCCCAGGAAACGATACCCAAAGATGTTGAGACCGATTGCAAAAAATGAGATGGCGAGGAAGTACATGTACGTATGCCACGCTGTGAGTTGCACCGAGTTGTTCGATCCGGCCACGACGGCGGCGGCGACAAATTGGGCTTTGATGGAGCAGTCTGTCAGTCAGCCATTCTTTCGAGGAGGAGACGACTCGCATGCCAATTCAGACCAAGAACTCACCGCCGAAAACAGCTTCCGTAGTAACGAGCGTCAGCCAGCCGGCGATATTGATCCACCCTACGAGGAAACTCTGGTCCGGTTAGTCATCGATGCCAACTGCCACCGCTGTCGTTCCTCTGCCACTTCGATCGGAACCCGCAAAGACGAACCATGGAGCGTTTCCAGCCATCTGTCGACAGCGCGTAAGCGTAATGATACTGCCCGCCGGCCGTCGGCCAGACAGAAGCCATCTCGCCCAGACTCGCGCTTATGCAGAAGTTGCAGGCGACGCAGAAGATGAAGCCGTAGAAGAATGCCGCTGGGCCGCCGGAGGGGAGGACGATGGCAAGAGTGCTTGCGAGGGCTATCCATGTGCTGCCGGGAGAGTCGTCGGTCAGCGATCCGTTACGTTTGCTGATCGTCTTTTGGACGGGATCGCTTTACTTTAGAATTGCGAAAGCCATGCCGGTCATGGTCAATTTCGAGAACTTCTTCTCGAGTTGACCAACCTGGCCTTCGGCCGTGGTAGTTTGGCGGCTGAGAGATTCGGCTTCATGTTTGTCGAGTTTGTGTTTGTCCATAGTCAGTCGACGGAAGAGACGTGTTATTTGTTCAAGTAGCCGGTGATTCCTCACTAGCTGGTCCGGCTGTTGCAGAGCCGTGCGTTCAAGCTTTCACCACTGCTGGACAATACTGTAGCAAGATGTATGAGGTTCGCGATATCGTTCGCACCAAGTAGTCAGGGTACAAGCTCAAGTAACGATCATTCGTCGATTGACTCCGACCACAGAGAAATAGACAGCAGTAGAGAACAAGTCACATTCGCACCACAAGCGTTGTGTAGGTGCCAGGAGGCACGAGGCTGTCCTGATTGCACTGCATAACCGAACTCCACTTTTAACCATAACCTTGTTTCCTCTTATCGTGCGGAGAAGCTTTCGAGCTCGCCTATTATTGATGGCCGCACTATGCGACGTGGATCTTATCCTATAGTGCTAAGATTGTGGTTGTTCGTCGCCTTCTTTAGCGATAGAATGTGGAAAAGTGAACTGACTAGGTAGCTACCGATGAAGCCGATGGAGCTTTACGGCTGCAGATGTCGGGCCGAATATTGTACTCCTTCGTACATTATAGTCATACGTCCGTGCTACTGTATGTAGTTATGCACGGGTCAAGCTCCTCCGACCCGATATCTTAATACATCTGACTTCGTAGGATTGAGCCGCACTCCTCTTCCTTAGGACTACTCTCGTTCAAATTGGGCATGAGCTCAAAGAGTAGAAGTAAACCCGGATCTATGATGCACAGAGGCCTAGAATATTGGGAACTCATATTGTCCCAGCTGCGCCTCTAGATAAGCACGAAATTCTTCGTCGGCGGTCGCGAAGTCGTCCAATCTCGAATCGATGGCATCGAGGAACGCATACGTCGTTTCTGCCGGAACGAGATGATCGCGTTCTTCGATCGATGTAAGCGTCGCTGTTGTCATATCGTCCAGCGCGACTGGATGTGAAGATCCATGTCCGCTCGTGTGTTGCCCTGGGTTCGCAGTGTACGGTTGTCGGAGCGGTATATCGTTCACTGTAGGGGTCGGAGTTGAGGTAGCCCCAGCAAAATCTGCATTTTGCTCATTAGTGACTTGGTTCCCCGGGTGAACCAGTTTGTTGAATCACTCACCTTTGATCAATCGCCTTCTGCAATCTCCGGCGTTCTTCCAGATCTTACCGACGATGGCCAGGCACTTTACGCACAAGTCAATCTGTGATTTGACTTCAGCGCGGTCATGACTTGCGTCGAACTCTTTGCGACATTGCCAGAGAGTTGCCGCTGCCAGCACTATGGGAAAGATGACGTCGCAAGGCAGTCGTGAGAGGTCTTCGACGTATGCTGAAAGTACAGCGCACAGCTCCTGTGCAGCGGCTAGGCATATTTGGACGGGCATGTACTCGGCTGAGATTTGATGTGCTGGAGTCCAGGCATGCTCGCGCCAGTAGAAGTGGAACGGGCGATGCAGTAAGATCGTTATCGCGGATAGCCACTACATAATGTTCAGCGAGTGTTCGAGGCCGTGACCAAGATCGCGTTTTCCTGCCAAGTCACAGCAGCTTCCTCCATCGTAGAGGTACCTCATGTTGCAATGCTCGCTTAATATGCATGGCCTCTGTCGGGCAGTGCTCCACTTACCATAGAGTTCATGATAGCCACTGGTGGCACAACAGGGCGGAACTGGCCATTCGTCCGCAATCCAACAGCCGAACGGCTCATTTCTTCGTTGCAGCTTTGCAGCCTACCCCAAAGGCTCATACGCAAGGCTTCAGCAGCTTCAAAGTCCTTGCAGATGCGCTGCTTGCTGGTAACAGAGCATGTTGCCCGGAGCACATCCTCCAAGATGAAGCATATCCCGACCGTCAGATTGAACCCAGATATGCAGTGTGACTTCACCCGGACGACCTCGCCGTCACTCGCTCGTCGGAACTGCAGCAGCTGGAATTCGTCTGATTCGGCCGCAGAGGGAAGATTGGCTGTGACGTCCACCGAATGCAACGCGTAAGGCCTTCCAAGCCCACACGCCAGGACTTTGTCTAGCACGTACAAGTTCCACCAGAGCCTTGATGCAATCTGACTCGTGATAAAATCAGCGTCGTGTGGCTTGGCTTCGTTCAATCTCAGCTCAAGCGCCATCCCGGCTGCTGTGTTGCAGAGCATTGCGGCATTGGAGGCTTCTCCCAGCCCATGCTGCTGTAGTGCGAGTAGGACCAGAGTTTGGCAACTCTCTATTGAAGGACATATGAAGTTGAGCGGATGGAAGACGGCGGATAAATGGGGCTGATCGCTCTGCTTCTTTTGCAGAGCAAGTAGAGCGGCTTCAAAGAAGACTGCGGGGGGAGGCGTTTTGTCGTTGGTGGTCGCGGTGGATTTGTGGTCTGTCGGCTCCACGCATGCGGCGATGGCATATACAGCATACAACACAGCAGGAGCAAAGGCGTCTGACTGCAGATTACTGTTTCCACAGTCGTACATCGGCGTGTATAATATGGGCCAGATAGAGTGAATGTTCGCGAAATAGGCGGTGAAGAGTCGTTGAGACACAGCACTGCTCACGGCGATGTCGTCTTCGCAAACACTGGCTTGTCTACTGCCATGTATAGCATCAAGAGTTGAAGCTGATATTCCATCATACCCGGTCTCGTTGTTTGTCGATGTTGGGATGCTCGACTGAGCTTGCCGTGTGTCCTGCTGCCGCGATGAAGTGGATTTTACAGATGGCTTCCGTCTGTAACCTAGTCGTGAGTATTTTGGACGTATGTGCAAACGCTTCTCGGAGATTTCTCACGTCTTGTTGCGCTTCGAGATGCCATAATGGCATTGCCTAGAGCTGCTCAAACATTGATTGCATGTAGGGAGTGCGCCATCACACTATGAGACGGTAATGTAAGAGCGGTGCTTAGACGATGCAGGGTGAGAAATCGTCTACCTTTGTCTTGCGCTGGCCACAAGGGATACACGCCTGCGAAACACGTTGTCGAGCTCTGATTTCGCGAGGCATGAGTTCGCGTAACAACAAATGCGGACACTGGCTTGAGTGTGGCGAGATCCACGCGGTTGTGAGATAGCCGATTTGCACGGCCCGCCGGGTATGGGAGCTCTCAAGGTGAACAACTCTCTCAAAATACTTGTCGTTTTCCACGCGATTATGTCGAATCCTCCACTCTGGCAATCTCTTTTGTTTTGAGAAGGTGAGCTTTCGGTAACCGGCTCATAGCCGGCCCATAACCGATCAGCCCCCACCCTTCTTTTTAAATGCGAACTCAGTAACGTACATGTACGTATTTGTGTTATCTCGATTGAACAATTCAACCGACGAAAATTGAACCACCATATTCGGCCATCCTACTACTTCACCATGGCCGTGGAACGTCTCCAGGAAACCGTTGGCCAGCTCACCAGTAAGGTAGCTGGTCTCACGACCGAAACTCCCCGCCACCCACTCGATCCTCTGTCAGAGAGCGAGATTGCAACCGCAGTCGACGTCGTGCTCAAACAGAAGAGTGGTCTCATCTTCAACTCAGTCACACTTCTGGAGCCCAAGAAAGATATTCTGAAGACATGGGTTGAGTCTCAGGATATCCAGGTCCCACGCATTGCCGATGTGGTCGCCAGCGCGAAAGGCAACAAAGTCTACGATGTTCTGGTCAACATTGAGATGAGAACCATCATCAGATGGGAGGAACCCAAAGGAGTCTACCCTGGTATCACCATGGAGGACTTGGTCGTCGTCGAAGCAATCATGAGAAAGGATCCGAAGGTGATCGAGCAATGTGGCGTGCTCGGCATTCCACCAGAGGACATGCACAAGGTCTACTGCGACCCATGGACGATCGGTACGTATTGCATGTGTGATTGCGATCTCCCAAATTGAGCTAACAAGGGCAACAGGTTATGATGAACGCTACACCGATGGATCACGACTTCAACAAGCATTGATGTACTACCGCCCAAACATCGACGACCTCCAGTACACCTTCCCGCTCGACTTCTGTCCGATCTATAACATTGAGACACAAGAGATTGTTTACATCGACGTTCCCGAAAAACGCCGACCACTCAACACAGCACCTGCGACGAACTACGATGCTGAGTCTATCCAGCGGTCCATCGGCCTGAGGGACGATCTTAAGCCTATCCACGTCACTCAGCCTGAGGGCGTTTCATTCAAGTTGGACGGCAGGACTATCGATTGGCAGAAGTGGAACTTCCACATTGGGTTCAACTATCGCGAGGGCATTGTCTTATCAAACATCACCTTCAACGACCGCGGCAACGTGAGGCCTGTAAGTACATGTGAAAATGAACACTTCGGTAGTAGGCATGACTGACCGATACCCAGGTGTTCTGGCGAATCTCTCTTGCAGAGATGGTCGTTCCTTACGGCAACCCCGATCATCCGCACCACCGCAAGCATGCATTCGACCTGGGTGAGTATGGCGCGGGCTACATGACCAACCCACTTAGCATGGGCTGTGACTGCAAGGGTTCTATCCAATATCTTGACGCCTCGTTCGTCCGGAAGTGAGTTTGCTGCAATCTGGCACTTGTCAAATTACACCAGCTAACCGCACGCAGGAACGGCGAGCCATACACCATCAAGAACGCAATTTGCATCCATGAAGAGGACGACGGCATTCTTTTCAAGCACACCGACTTCCGTGAGTGGTATTACACGCCCTCATGCTTCACATTGCTAACCCTCTTTACCAGGCGACGACTCCTCCACCACCACACGAGCTCGCAAGTTGATCGTCAGCCAGATCTTCACTGCCGGCAACTACGAATACATGATCTACTGGATCATGCACCAGGACGGCGTTATCCAGCTTGAAGTCAAGCTTACCGGCATCCTTTCGACCTACGCAATGGCCCCTGGCGAGTCGGCCGCACCTTACGGTACTGAGGTCTACCCCGGCGTCAACGCGCATCACCACCAACACCTGTTCTGTCTCCGCCTCGACCCATCGATCGACGGCCACCAGAACACGGTGTTCGAGGTAGACTCCGTTGCCAGCGACTCTCCTGTGGGAAGCAAAGAAAACAGATACGGCAACGCTTTCATGGCCAAGAAGACGCCGCTGAAGACCATGGGCACTGGCATCAGCGATTACCAGCCGATCAGGACTTGGGACATTTCGAACACCAACAAGCTCAACCCCCACTCCAAGAACCCTGTGTCGTACAAGATCGTCTCCCGGGAAGTACCTGGTTTGATGCCCAAGGAGAACAGTCTGGTCTGGGACAGAGCGGGCTTCGCAAGACACGCTCTGCATGTGACCAAGTACGCCGACGAAGAGAAGTTCCCAGCCGGCAGACACGTTCCCCAGAACTCCGGCAGACCATCGCAGGGTAAGTCCATTCCACAGAGTGTAATGCTTCCATCGGTTCCCAATCAACTAACAAATTCGCAGGCCTGCCAGCATGGATCGCAGCCAACGCAGATGCCAGCATTGAAAATGAGGACATTGTTGTCTGGCACACGTTCGGCGTCACCCATTTCCCATCGCCGGAGGACTACCCAATCATGCCTGCCGAGTCCATGTCGGTTCTGCTTCGTCCGAGAAACTTCTTCACCCAGAACCCGGCGATGGACGTCCCACCGTCGTTCTCCAGCACGCCGAGCAGCATTCGTGAAGGAAGGAAGCCGTACCGCTCATGAGGTGTTGATGTTGTTTTCGGATATGTAGTCGTTCTGATAGCCCGACGTTGTACATTTTGTCGTAGCTGTAGAGTCGACGTGTCATATATGCGGCTGAACGAACAGGTTCTTCCAAAAAGGCTATATGCACCAACTGCTGTAGCCATCCGAGCCCATCCCACGACGTGTCATGTTCGCGTTCGATTTAAAGTGCAGCATCAATTTAGCCTCGGCGTGTAAAAAGCGGCCATGTCAGCCCTAAGTCGCAGACACCGTTGACTTTTGCTCTCTGGAAAGCTTAACCCTCACCAACTATCACCCAGACCCACCCTGAACTAAGGTACGGGTGCCGGCAAGTCCCAATGGCAGTCTCAGAAGCTCCCGCTCTCATCAGTGCGACGACGGTGTGGTCCCTCTTCGCGACCGTCGTCATCCTCGCCGCAGGCTACTTGAGCTCACGCCTGCTCCTCCCGACCTCGGCCTCCAACAAGACGAGGTTCCTCTTCATCTGGCATGCCACCGACGCCCTGATCCACTTCGTCCTCGAGGGCGGATACCTCTACCAATGCTTCTTCAGTAGCACTCTCCTCGCCGAGGCCGGCGTGCCCGGATCCGAATACCTCCCACGCGACGTCTTTTTCCTGGGCGATCGCGAAAATGTCTACGGCGCGTCGTACGGCACTTCGCCCATGAGCGCGTTGTGGAGGGAATATGCAAGAGCCGACAAGAGATGGGGCGGCAGCGACTTGACTGTCATCAGCCTGGAGCTGTTGACTGTATTTGTCGCGGGGCCTCTGGCGGTCTGGATATGCTACTGTATCAAGAAGAACCGCAGTGATGCGAGTTTCTGGATGGTTGTGCTTGCGACTGGCGAGCTCTACGGGGGGTGGATGACTTTCGTACCTGTAAGGCAGTTCTTTGCTATGCGCCGGTTGTTTGGGAACTTACTGATTTGTGCTAGGAATGGTTGTGCGGAAGTCCGAACCTGGATACTTCCAACTGGATGTTCACGTGGTTGTACTTGTTCTTCTTCAATACGATTTGGGTGTGGGTCCCTCTGTGGATTCTGTACGACTGCTACCGAACGATTACCGGTGTGAACGGACGGAGCCAGCAGAACGGCGTGAAGAAGCATGCTTGATTGGGATTGCTCGAGTCAATTCGCGCGTCGTTTGCAAGCCGATTGGGACATGCGGATACTTTGAACGGTTACGAAGTTTGACGGCGACCTTGTATTTGACCAAGGGGTTGCTTTACCACTCGGAACTCGTCGGTATAAGTTCCCCGGCTTGCGCTCCCATTGACATCGCTTCTTCTGGATGTTGGAGAACCTGCACACTCCATCGAGTCGATTGCACGTGGTTCGCCAAATTCACCGCCTACCAGCATGCCGTCGATCTTGATGTGTCGACGCTATTGTCAGGAAGCACACATAATTCGAAGGACCGGTAGTTCCACCATAACATTTGGTGGGGATGGATACATTGCTAATTCCGGTTCAATTCGGGAGTGCGGGTGATCATCTTCCTTATTGACCATATATATACATGCTAAATCCCTGTCATGTATCAGATATACGAGACAAGATGGCTAAGAATGTACAAGCCTGCTTACTGCCTGTCACACATCACTCGATTCCGGACCTTGATTCGGTACGTCTATCTTTGACTGTGACGTGTGTTATTCGGCAGTCGCTGCGTATATAGCGATACTCCAATCTTGCCACGCCAACATTCCGAACAATTCACGTTTGTTCGGATGCGTCCGATCATTACAACCATCTGTCGTGAAGCGAATCGATCATTTGGTCAAGTAGGTCATTCACATGCTCCCCGATTTGTCGCCCTCCGCTCCGTTCCCAGTCCAGTGTCCGGCTAAACATCAAGAATCTAGGCTTCTAGACTAGGGCTTTGAACCGGAAGCAATCTGGGTATTTGGCAGAATGCGGAGGAACTCATCTTACTTCACCACATCATTATAGTGGCAGAAGCCAGATTCCCACACACAATACGAGAACGATACACATCAGCAGGCAGTCTTACGCAAGACCAATGCCACGAGTCCCAGTCGAGATGCTAACAACATGCCGTGTTGCCCGACAACCCTACATCTGCACGCCACCACATCACGGCTGAATAGACAAAATGACTATACGCCTTCTACTATGGATTGTGCCTACCATTGATCCATCCTCGGACCAATGGAGGTGTTGATCTTATATACGACCAGCCTCAACGCAGCGAGAATTTGCATCAACTCAACAATCACTTACATTCAAGAACGGCCAACCCGACATCCATCACCATGTTCACAGTCCTCGCAGCAGCCGTCACCCTCCTCCTAGCCCACTGCGGCGCCTCTCCTCTGGCAGCGTTGGAAGAACGCCAGTCCAACTGTCCAAACGTTCACGTCTTTGGAGCAAGAGAGACGACTGCACCAGCAGGCTACGGTAGCTCATCGACCGTGGTCAACCTCGTGCTGAACGCCTACCCCGGCTCGACCGCCGAAGCGATCTCCTACCCAGCATGGTAAGCCATGCACCACCCATGCAATTCAGTGCATCAACAACACCAAACTAACCCCCCTCGCAACAGCGGCGGCCAATCCTCCTGCGGCGGCGCCACCTACGACGCCTCGATGCGAGCCGGCATCGCAGCCATGGCGTCCGCCGTCAACGGCTTCAACTCGCGCTGCCCGAACACGCAGCTCGTCATCGTCGGCTACTCGCAAGGCGGCCAAGTGGCCGACAACGCCTTCTGCGGCGGCCCAGACGCCAACCAGGGCTACTCGACGACGACGCCGGCCTTCAGCGCGGCCGCCATGAACCAGATCAAAGCGGTCATCGAGATGGGCAACCCGCGCTACAGGTCCGGCGTCGCGTACCAGGTCGGAACGTGCAGGGCTCAAGGCTTCTCGCCCAGGCCGCAGGGGTATAGCTGTTCGGTGAGAATTGTCAACCCGAGGACCGCTCTGGTTGTCCGCACGTTCGAGCTGACGACGTATCTCCGCAGTCCGCCAGCAAGATCCAAAGCTACTGCGACAGCCCCGACCCGTACTGCTGCACAGGCAACGACGCCAACGTGCACCAGGGCTACGGCTCAGTGTACGGGCAGGCCGCGCTTACTTTCATCAAGAGCAAGCTCAGCAGCAGCTCCGGGGGAGGAGGAGGAAACGGCGGCGGCAGCACCACCACTACCACCAGCTCAGGCAATGCACCTACGTCTTCTCCGCCGTCGGGTGGCAACTGCGCTGCAAAGTGGGGCCAGTGTGGCGGGCAAGGGTGAGTTGTTTCCCATTCCTCTTTTTTTTTCCGACATTGGAGCGAGTTGCAGCAAGTCGATTTTGGAAGTGGCCTGGAAGAAAGAAAGCAAGAAAGAAAGAAAATGCTGACCATTTGGTGTTTTGTTATACTTTTAGGTGGACTGGTCCGACTTGCTGCCAGTCTGGTAGCACTTGCAAGTCTACTGGCCAGTGGTACAGCCAGTGCCAGTAGGCTTCTAGCGGCGATTCGTGATGTAGGGGATGGCCTGATCTGGATTCAAGCCGAGCATGCGGTTTGCTGTTTGATCTGTCTTCAATCAAGATCATTCTTGGGCCTGGGTAGCTTAAGGAACCAATGGAGCACGTTATCTGATCAGAGTGCGATTGATTGATTGATTGATTGATTGACAAAGTGCTTTTCATCGCTGACATTATTCATCTATATATTACTTTTCGAAGAGGAAAGAATTAACTAACTACCCATCATCATCGGCCGAACTTTACTCGCTGACAACGGTAGCCTCCATACGGTCCCGGAGATCCCTGCTGCTGAAGCCGACGTCGAAGCCGAAGCTTCCGGTGGGGATCAGCCACTGCTGGGACATGATGTCCCAGTAGCTGAGGTCGCGGCGCATCAGCTCGAAGCAGACAGTCTCGGATTGGCCGGGCTCGAGGTAGATCTTCTCGAAACCTCTAAGCTGGCGGACGGGAGTGCCCTCAGGGGCGGTGGAGGGGAGGGAGACGTAGAGCTGGGGAACGGCGGCACCTGCAACGTCGCCGGAGTTGGAGACGGTGGCGTTGATGGTGTAGACGGTCTCCCAGAGGGCGGGGTTGCCACCGGGAGCGATGGGCAGGTCCTCGGGCTCGGAGGTGATGGAGTCGACGGCCGCGGCACCGCTGATGCTGGTGGCGTTGAAGGTGGTGTAGGAGAGACCGTAACCGAACTCGTAGCGGACGGCAATGTCCTCGGCGTCGAAGTAGCGGTAGTCGATGTGCAGCTTCTCGTCGAACCAGGACTGCCAGTCATCGATGCCGGTGGTGTTGACAGCGGTGGTGGGAGGAGCGTTGTAGTCGGTGCCGTTGAAAGCAATGGTGTACGGGAGGTGACCGGAGGGGTTGACCTTGCCGTAAAGGACGTCAACGATCGAGTTACCAGACTCCTGGCCGGGGAAGTGAGCAGCAACAATAGCGGTAACGTTAGGGTGGTCGGCGAAGGGCAGGAGGTTGATTCCAGAGGAGTGGGTGACAACGATGGTGTTGTTGCAGGACTTGGCAACGCTGTTGACAACCTCGTTACCGTCCCAGTCAACGTTGAGGGACTCGCGGTCAGCAGCCTCCTCGGCCCAGGTCTTCAAGAACACAAGGCAGACCTCGGGCTCCTTGGGGATCCAGAGAGATCGGACATCGGTGTTGGCAAGGAGGGTGTTGTTCAGCCAGTACTGGACGAGAGCACCGTCCTCCGCAGCCTTGTTCTGAATGGCGACAAGAGGGGTGACGAGGTAAGTGGCACGACCGGTACCGGATCCACCGCCAGCAATGAGGGTGCCGAACTCGTAGTCGTTCTGGTTGATGAGGCCCTGGGTAGGCTCGCCTGCATCGTTGCCGAAGACAGCAATCGACTTGGGTGCCTTGAGAGGAAGAACGTTGTTCTCGTTCTTGAGGAGGATGGTGGCGGCAGCACCGTGCTTACGGATGTGCTCGCCGTGGTCCTCGCGGACGTCCCTGGAGGAGGGGCCGGTAAGGTTCCAGTCGCGCTCCCAGGTGTTGACGGGCGAGAAGGTGTTCAACCAGCCAGTGGAAGGGTCGACGGTTGGGAAGTCGACGTCCTGACCGAGCCAGTAGTAGGGAGTCATCTGGCGGATGATCATGTCGTCGATTCTGTGCTCGGGAACAGTGCCGTTGCTGACCATGGAGGTGATGTTGCCGCCGAAGTAAGAACCGACACCGTAGGCGGTTCCGTAGTTACCGAGACCACCGGGCATGTTCATATCAAGACCACCCTCGACGGAGGCGACACCGGAGTGGACCGCACCCCAATCAGACATGATGTAGCCCTCGAAACCGAGCTCGGTCTTCAGGATTCCGTTCTGGGCCTTGGAGTTCTCGCAAGCGTACGAGCCGTTGAGTCTTTGGTAAGCGCACATGAACGAAGCGGCACCGGCCTTGACGGCATCGGCGAAAGGCCAGAGGTAGAGCTCGTGCATGGTCCTGTCGTCCATGTTGGATGAAAGCGCCTCCTGGACGACGGTGTTGAGGGTGGCATTCGGGTTGTAGGTCGGGTTGCGCTGAGAAAGAGTGAGTACTTCAAGATCATATACATTGGCACAACGGATGAACTGACCTGAGTTTCTTGCTCGTTACCGATGAAATGTTTAGCGGTTGCCTGCACACCAGCGGCCTGGTGGCCCTGAATGGTCTGGTACATGCTGATACCGGTGAGGTAGGGGTCGGGAGAGAAACCCTCCCAGTTGCGACCAGAGTATGCGGAGCGACCCAGAGGGCCAGCAACGGGACTGTCAAATGGTCAGCGGAATGGAATGCTGGTTGATGCATGAGGGAGAACGTACGAAAGTGCAACGTGCGCGCCCTTTGCCTTGAACTCCTTGCCCATCAAGAGGCCTCTCTCGTACAGGATATCCTTGTCCCAGGTACTGGCAGCAGACACACCAGCGGAGAACACGCTGACGTAGTCGGCGACACGGTTGGAGAGGGGACCGTCCTGGAGACAGAGTCCGTTGAAGCCGAGACGCTCAACAGGCTCAATGTTACCAACGCAAGGACCGGGCTGACCAGTGACCATCTTAGCCTTCTCTTCCAATGTCAATTGAGCCACGAAGGCCTTGGCCCGCTTGTGAGCTTCTTCCCAACCAATGCCAGTCGCGTTAGCTGTAACAATGTCAGTATTACTGCGCCATGAGCTGCGATTGATGTGCTGGGCTTACGCGATGGCATAACAGGCGGGGAGTGTCCATAGGCTCCGAGGATAGTGGTGTTCAGAGGCTGAACGTAGCTGAAGGCATCTTCGTTGCGAACCGAAGCATCGTAAGCCTGAGCATTGACGATGGGCGTCAGCAGAGGGAGCAGAAGAGGAAGGAGGGCGGCCATTGTGAATTGCTGTTGGAGGATGGTAGCAAGTGGCTTGTCTCGGTCCACCACAGGCGGGAATCTACCTCTTTATATGCTCGAGCACATCGACCGGATACTTTCGAGCATCATGGTCGATCAAATGCCGGCTCACGACGGTGGGTACTCCCGACATTGTCCATCCATACTGCATCATGCGTGTTCCGCGCTTGGCGCATTATGTGCGTGAATAAAAGTGAATGGAACCCTCAAAAGTCAAAGACAGCCTCGTACGTGGGGACTTGACTCGAGCGATGGAAAAGCTTAAACATTCGATAATGACCGCAGTGGCAGGGAAGCGAGAAGAGAACAACCACTTTTCGATGGCCGGACCCACTCGCGTGGTGATGCTGGGGCGCAGAGCGGGGTGCCCACGAGGAGAAAGTGGAGAATTCGCGGAGATGATGCGACGAGTCATTGATTTACTCCGCGGTTGGTGCTTTTCTCTACTTGGCAGCAGGCATGATCGATGGCAGATGCCGGTCGCATTGTCCAGTGTGATGGCGGACATCCGTAGTAGGAGTTCCCGCCGTCAGATGTGGAGCGCGCAATGAGGCAAGATCGGGTACATTTCTTTGCGCCAGGCGAACCGCTGTATGTATGTAGAATTGTTGCCTGGGTTTGGTCGATGATATGCAGAACGCGAATAACGTTTGTGTCGTCTCCCATGCGCATCCACGTGCGTACTGGCTGAGACCGGCAACGTCCCTTGGTCTGCGAACACCGTGTGCCGGCCTCGCCCCAGGCTGTGCTATACGGTCAACGGCGGTGATGGAAGTACGGCCAGGTCCTCCGATGGAGTGGACCGCATTCTGTGGAGGTCGGAAACGGTATTTTCGTAAAGTCTCCATCACATGGACTAGTAGTGGACCACCGCGGTCCCGATGAGGGCCGTCGTGGATATGTTGCCATGTGCGGTGCAGGGTCAGTCGCCGACTTGCCACTGCGATCGGCACAAATCGGCAAACCTTGATCGAGAAACTGCGCCGGCCTCTAGCGAATGCCCTAAGGCTACGTCGAGTTGAGAGTCAGTGGGGTATAGCTGGCTACCAAGAATCAAGTACCAAGGCGTGGCCGGGAGCCTTGTCAAAGTCAAGATGACGCCAGGATCTTGAGGTTTCGGTACTCGAGACTGTCCGAGAGGAAATTGGCAAGATGCAGGGATGAGTCCCTGCCGAAGACGCTCGGCGTTACACTCTCTGAGAGTATCGACAGCAATTAGGTAGCTCTCACAATCATTGCAAGAACTCGGACTTGCGATGAGGTGAAGACGGTGAACCGCTGTTGTGGAGACGAAGGGCAAGAGAATGGAGGCGAGTGCCGTGTCGCGGGGGCGACGTGGAGGTGGAGGTGGAGGAGAGGAGAAAATGAAGGGCAGAAGCGATGTTACTGGCCTGCTCTTGCTCTGTGCTCTGTTCACCGTTCGAGAACATGGAAACGCGATTCTCTGTTAAGCCGTTGGAGATTGCCGAAAGAAAACGAAGCGGCAGAAACTCGGATGGCGGAGAATCAGAATCAGACCGCAGGGCAATTCTCCGCGGTGGCATGTGGGAATCGTCAGATCGACAACATCGACATCAGACTTTGCCTTGTGTGCTGGGCTTAGCATGCCTTAGCGAAGTCACTTGATGTCGTGCAGCTCTCGGCCTTCTATTGAAGTTCATAATTCTCTTTTTAGGTGGTTGGACACAGCTAAACAACGTTCCCGTAGTCAAGTCCATACATGGCCAGGCGAGTGACTTCTAAATTCTACGCCATGGTGAAGGTGAAGAGGATAAACACTTAGCCGCGATCTGATCATCTGATGATCTGATTTGATCTGTCAAGATTTGTTGGCATCAGATCAGGAAGTCCCATGGTCAACCTGCTTGAGAGGTGAAAGTTGAGTGGTGGTCGTCAGACGATCGAAATCTCGCAGTCGGGCTCGGATACATGCGTCGTAGCTTCTCGCATACGGTTCCCTTCCGCATGAATTCGCGTGAATTCATGCCGACAATAACACCGAACGAGTAGTGCGATTTGAAGGTCCCACCTATATGTCTCGAGCTGATATACAACAGGGTGACTTTTGGCTTCGTGTATGTCCAGATGACGCCGAAACAAAGTATTCATGGTGTTTTGTCATCGAGCTATACCAGCACGAGGGTTAGGGTTGGGGTAGAGGTAACCTACGTCTATCGCGTACTGCAGATCTAGAATCATGCAAACGAAGTGATTGATGCAAAGGTGAGGCTATGTACGATTATAGCCATCGCGTGGCAGAACTCACGCTGTTTCGGTTCGAGAATACTGGTATGAATCATTTAGTTCCCACCATCTGATCAATCGGGTACCCCACTATCACGTGCCTAGCGCGTCCAATAGACATGTATTCCTGTGATCTGAACCGAAGACCACAGAGTTGTAAGTGTACTTTTGCGGACATTTGCAAAGGTTGTTGATGGGCTTGAAGATAAGCTCGAGCATGCATGGGCGACTACGAGTCCAAGCAACATGTGTGATTCAAGTGACGGTCTCGACGATAAGATAAACAAGGGCACGATACAAGATGGAAGTGTTTTTTGTGCAGAACCGTTTTCGAATTGTCTGTCTCGTCCGCCGTGTAGGAACCTTGCAGACTGCCGAAGATTCAGAGCTGGCGAGGCAGCACCCAGAGTGCAGCGTTGGTGTGGACGAACGACGACATCAACCGTGCCAACTGTCTCAACAAGGGCCCAAAAGGCGTCTCCCGATGGGTTTAATTGGCCGTGCTCCCGACTGCATGCCCATCGACTGAGCGAGAGGCTGCCATTTTGACACCCAACATCCTTATCGGCTTGCTGACAAAGCTGGAAGCTGATGCCTGCCCACCGCCCTCAACAGGACATGCCCTTTTTAGAAACTTGCACTCCCAGAGCTCGGAAAGAACTCCCATCCGCGCGTGAAAACAACCAGGTGTATGTATGCATTCGTAAAGAAATGGGTATCGTATTTTCCTCGGGTTTTCGGAACGAAGCGACGTGAAGTTGCTGCTTCTCTCATGTGTCCATCCTGATCATGAATTTTCCCGCTCAATGAAAGCTCTAAGCCGGGAACTCCTTTGGGAAGCACTTCTCCTTGGGCCACTGGTCGTTGTGGGTGGAAGCGTGCTGTTCGAGGATCTTGGTGTTTTCGGCGACGAGGTCCTTGCGGCAGAAGGCGCAGATGGTCATGGTCTTTGCGGCCTTGACCGGGGTGCCGTTCTTGTGCACTTGCACGCGAGTGCCGGCTGCGTCAGCCTTCTTGTGCTCGCGGGAGATGCGGTCCTTCTTGGTGATAGGCATGTTGGGCGGTGTGTGTGATTGTTGGTTTTAATGTTTTGGTGTTTTGTGTTTGGAGGTAAGAAAGTTGCAGGCTGAAAGTTGGGGGATCTAGAAGGCCCGCAGAAGCAGCAAGAGACCCTGAAGGAATTTTCTCCTGGCTGTGGTATATGTAGGTATAGGGGCGTATGATGCAGTACAGCCTCCGTGACTTCCACAAGAAATCGTTCAAGCTCTCAGGTCTTCCAGTTCTGTGCAATGCAGCTCTAAACAAAACAATTCACTGTCCTCCTGCCACTGACCGAATGAAACAAGAAGACTTGCTCCGCGCAGTGACTACCGGAAAAACTCGTTGGAAACATCCATCATACGCTCGACTTTGACTTGAAGCCCAGCACCTACGTTCCAGCAATCTCTCCCGACGTGGCCATCACTCGAGGAGTCGCCTCTATCGACTGGGATACCAATTTAACCGACATGACCGACGAGATCGAATCCTCTTGGAAATCTCTCTAAATAGTACTGGAAAAGGCGAACGACATTTGGTGCATCCAAACCTGCATCAAAGTGCAAATCAAAGCAGACGATTACCTTGGAACTACAAAACTGCGAGTCTAGAGGTCGGCAAAACACTGGAGGTTAAGCAGTCCCTCTTCGCTGAGAACATGTTCATGGCTTCTGCAATTCTCTCGAAAGGAACGTCTCACACCGCAATGATCTAGCGGACGCAAATCGCAGTATGAAGAGCTGCCGAATCTAATGAACCGACAACTCGTTTCGTAAGAAGACGTGCCGAGCTATCCACATCTTTCTTACTTGTTGAGAGTACTACTTCGACGCAAGACTCTGTGAAGGACGAGAGTCTGCAAAGCCAACTCTGTATCGCCACAATTTGTGCCAAGCTTGATGTCCAATTGGATGTGACATTGGCTGCTTCCAGATCATGATGATGTCGTAACTTCCTCTAGACTGGTTTGAGTACGTTACCAATCATTGATCGACAGTTCTCGAAAGCAGACGTCGAAGCTACAATGGAACCAACATTAGAATCGTACTTGGGGAGCCGTACACAATACATCGACTGCATCAGTGCCATTGAAGGGCGGCGAGTTAGTTGGATGGGAGTACGGACGTTTCTCACGACTTGAAGGAAGTCGTCATACATATTTCGGTGCCTTTTGCCATCATGTCCTTATGCGAGAATTGTATCTTCAGTATGTAATGGATATTGAGCCTACCGAAGATATCTCTAAAATGAGTCTTATAGCCTCAGATTGAACGGAGGCACGATTGATACGTATTAGCAAATTGGAGTGAAATGATACTGTGATTGAACGAACATCTTGATATACTCTGCCTTTTCCCCAAGAGATCTGAGATGTAGCAAGACATATTTCTTATGGCTGAGCTGTCCATCAGGACATTCAACTTGTCACTTTAGGTCAACTTAGAAGCACACATTTAAAGCAATTACCGAGAAGAAAGTGACAGTCAGATCGCAGTGCACGGCAAGCCTTGAGTGTCATCTGGCTCAAGGGCTCATCTACCTAAGGAGTGTGAAGATCCGGGGTCACAAGGCTGTTTATTTCCACAGCTCTATCAGATGTACAATTTCGAGATGAGTGACAATTGAATGACCAAATATTACTACACGCAACCTGGCGTTTCAAACGAGTATACACTTGACATGGTTGAGGTCAACATAGACATACGAGTGCACGAGTGAAAAGCGGTCATGGTAGAAGCGCCAGGAGGAGCGGTTTCGAGGCCAGGTGCGTTGGCGCTAGGCTAGCGGCACCCTGGCACTCCCGCCCCGATGCGCGAACATTGTCGGCCTGGGCACGTCAGAGTCCTTACTAGCAGTCCGTCGCGGGGACCAAGGCACTTTCTTCACCACCTTCTCTCCCTGTCCGCGACCACGACCTCCGCGTCACGCTTCTGCCTCTCCATCACACATCAACCTGCCACGTCCTCACTCGCGCGCGTCCTGAACCCTCTAACGCGTGCTACTTCTAGTACATCCATTGCTCCTCGAACGTCACCACGACCACGGACTAGAAAACTTAAGCCACGCGCGTTTGCACCAGCTACGCCAAATCCTACCCACCGACGCGCAAAATCGCCGCGACCAGCAATCCATCAATCAACTCGACCAATCCAAGCCTCGGACTCCAGTCGATCAAGCCATAGCTTTAATCGGCTCGGTCGACTCCTCCGGACCTGATCGCAACCTCGATTCCCGGACCTACACCCACACCAGCCTTGGGCTGGTCGACCACAGTGCAACATGGTATGACGCACCGCGCGTTAAAAAAATACAAAGAAGGAAACGGACAACGCTAACACGACCAAGGTCTTGTTCAAGCGCAAGCCGGTCGGATTGATCCCTCAACCGCTGAACATCAAGGATGATGCAGAGGTATGGTCAAAGTCCACGCGCAACCAAAGCGTCTGGTCACTAACCTCACTTTGACAGGTCTGGGTCATTGCCGAGACAGGCGAGATCTTCACAGACTACGAAAAGTACCTCAAGCGGTATGCACATGCGACTGTCTCTTCATTTGATGATCGATGCTAATTACTTTTACAGTTATGATTTCCTCCACCAAGCAAGTCTTCTCCTTGCAGACAATCGACAAGCAACTTTGACTAACAAACTACCAGAAAAAGTTCACCGACGCCATCAACGGTAAATCCGGTCTGACCTACGCCGATGCTGTCGCCTCAGAGGTTCGTTCAACCCTGTTCTGCATGATGCGTGCCCAACTGACACCACTAGCAGAACCAGAGTCTTGCGGAAATTGAACACGTGTTCCCCGAGGTTCTCCGTGACCCGATCCTTCGCAAAGTTCAGTTCTCAACCGTTGGTCGCATGGACGAGCTTGGTGTGTATCCATTCCGTCTGATCTCACATGTGACCTTTACTGACAATTGCCCTCGCAGTTAACTGGATCTACAACGAGTTCAAACGCGAGTTCTTCCCGGGCGAGGACGTCCTTGTCACTCTTCAGGATCGCGACATCACCTCTGGCTCCATCCGAGAAAAGGCCAAATTCCCCATGATCAGGGGTCCGGACGGCTCCATCCAGCGCAACGCTTTCGCTCGGTATTTCATCCGCCTACACGATCCAGCCGGAGACGAAGCATTGGTCGACGAAAACAATGTCCGCCGCGATCGCAAGGTCTACAGCAAGATGAACATTCGGGCGTTCCTTAAGAACTCGCTCAATCGCGAACCTTACCTGCACGCACCTTGGCTTGTCAAAGAGCCTCTGGCTCACCAGTATCGCATCTCGACGCATATCCCGCCTCACTTACTGAAGGATGCACACGTCATGAACAACCCAGTACGTCTGCATTGCCACCACTGACAGGTACTGCGATGTGCCAAAGCACCGCTGGAGTGCCGTCACGTCTACGACATGCTTCGGGGTATTAACAATTCACAGGACCAAAGAGCACGAGCGCCTCGGGGCCGCAACCAAAGACCTGAAGACATGGCTCGTATGCAGCAGCAGCAGGAGGCGCAACGCCAGCAGCAAATGCAGCGTCAGGTAAATTGCAGCACTGCTCACTTTGTACCAACATTTCTAACGCCTCGACAGCATGGTGGCGCCTTGCCACACCACTCCGGCCGACAACAAGTCATCCCTCAGGTGGTCGTTCCCCCTCCGAAGCCTGCTCCTCCGCCCATCAAGTATCCCATCGAGGATCTCGATGTTGCTCCAAAGAGGGAGTGGATTGTCCGTCCGCAGCTAAACTTCCTCACCGACGAATTAGCAGAGTTTGTCAAGAACAACCGATCTACGCCTCTCACAAATATCGGAATGGAGACTACGGGCATGCTCCTCGAGATTTGGAACACGCTCAACGTACAGTGCGAGGTCTACGAAATTGATAGCTTCACCTTCGACGATTTTGTCGACGCCATGGGATTCACAACAGAGTCCGACAACACCGAGTGTCAGCTGTTAGACGAAGCCTTTTGTGCAGTGATGAAGCAGCTCGTGGACGAGGCAGGTAAAGTGCAGGTCAGTCTGCCGCAGATGGTCGAGGAAGACGAAGACATCTCGGAGTCAGCGATCGATGACAGCACTGTTTCGACACCTGTTGCTGACGTTCCTGCTCGCTCAACCCGCAGCCGGCTCAGTCACGTCGAGAACGCTTCAGAGCACTCAACAAGTCCGGCGGGACCACCCGCCAAGATACACAAGGCGCAGGAGGCGCTGTTGGGCTTTGACTGGGTTGCTGCTCTGGGTGCGCGTGACATGGCTGCCGCGAACTGGCATCTCATCTTGGTCGGAATCTTGTACCAGCTATCGCACGCTCCCCACTTCAAGGCTGCATGCGACAAGGTCTTGTCATATCTGGTCCCCCTCGACATGGATCCTGAAAGGGAAAACATCAAATTCCAGTTCAAGACTATGGACATCAACCTTCGCGCGGCCGCACTACAGCCGTTGACCATGCTTTCAACCACGACTAAGGCTCTCAAGAAATTCTTGGAAGACTGCAGTGAGGACCAAACCGAAGTTCGGAAGCGCAAGATGGAGTATCAGCGCGAGAGGAGGACTGCTGGCGACAACATGCATGCCAAGAGCAAGGATAGGGTGCAAATCGGCGAAGCGGTCAGCGCTGCAGAGGCTGCCGAGGCTGCCGCAGCCGCCGCAATTACAGATGCGGCTGCAGCAGCCGGTAGCTCTGAGCCCGAAGAAGAGCAGACTAGCACATCTGGTCGGGCCAATCGTCGCTCGCTCAAGCGCAAGCGTGGTGGCGAGATGACCGCGCAGGAGAAAGAAAGGAAGGCTACCTACGATGCCGCGAAGGCTGCAGCTGACAAGAAGAGGAAGGAATTCCAAGCCCTTGTCCGCGACATTGATTTGTTGAAGGCGCAGATTCTGGAGCTGGAGGCTCAGATCATCGACTGCGATAGCGACCTACGTGAGGCAGACGTCCAACGTACTAGGATTTTGGGCAAGGATCGCTTCTGCAACCGCTATTGGTGGCTCGAGCGTAACGGACAACCTCACGGTGGTCTGCCGACCAGTAGCACCGCCGAGTACGGATACTCAAACGGGCGCATCTGGGTCCAAGGTCCCGACGTCATGGAACGCGAAGGCTTCATCGACTTGCCAGCGGAGGAGCAGGCTGCCTACAAGGCCAAATTCAACGTCACCGTGCCAGAGCGTCGCAAGCTCGAGGAAGGTCAAACCTCTCTTCTCAACGCCAACGAATGGGGCTGCATCGATGATCCAGTAGTCTTGGATACCTTGATCGCCTGGCTTGACGACCGTGGTGAGCGCGAGAAGAAGCTTCGCAAGGAGCTGTTCGAATGGCATGATAAGATCGTCAAGTACATGCGCGCTCGCAAGGAGTTCCTGGACGCCGAGGCGGCGAAGAGGCTTGAAGCCGACGAGGAACCCAAGAAGGGAATTGCCACCCGTCGACAGGCAGAGCAGGAGAAGGCTGAGGCGGGAGACAGGTGCCTGAGATGGAAGAATACCATGGGCTTGGAGAGGAACAACCATCTCCACAGCGAGAGTCCGCCAGTCAAGAAACCGAAGAAGAAATCGGCGAAGGAAGTCAAGGAAGCCAAGGAGGCCAAGGAAGCTGCTGCCGCGGTCAACACTCGCACCAGTCGCTCTCGCGCAAAGTGAACGGCACCCATTCCTTGGTGACCAGCATCACTCCACGACTTCCGCATCTTGGACTGTTTTGATACCTTTGATTTGATTATGCGAGGACGATAGATAGATTCGAATTTGCTTTCAGCGCGGCGCAGGCGGAGTAATTTGTGGGATGGAAAAAACAACGACAGCATGGGACTGAGTTCGCGATCGGAACCACCCGGTTCGCTTGCTCTACTTTTGGAGTTCTTTGGAGCGGTTACAAGCATGGAACACGGAAGGACGTCGAGCGACTGCTCTGTGCATAGCGAAAAAGCGGATTGATGCAAACGACTTTTCTGTCGGCTCGAGATAGCGTGACGACTTGTTTCGAGCAGACGATTGTACTGTTACTACTACTATCACCCTACTCTGTTCACCCCAGAATTTTACGTGTGCTTTTGTGTATTACTTGCCAGGCTTTTGACAATAACATATCCTGCCGGAATAGCGATGTCGTCCCGTTTTGGCGGTTAAAGCGGGCCGCTCTGGTTTTTGCCTTTCTGATTGACTGGAGGAAGCACAAAACACCTTCGACAATAATACACCCAAATCACTCATGCATGGATACATTGCTGTTTCTTCATTTGGTTACCCAAGTACATGTACTGGTACTTCAGATAAGATATCGGGCTTCAGACGTCATGTTATGCGCCTAGGCTGGCCTGTCATCCTGTTCCAGCCTTCCAAGATCCGGGTAGACGCAATTGTGGCGCCTCGTTTGGTGTCACCTTGCAGCCCGGCATCTGGAATGCGATGGACTAAGCAAGGACTCGGCGGTGACTGCATAGAAAGGTAGGTTGGCAAGTTGCTATGTACTTACCTTACGTTTCCGTTGACAACAACTGTCCGCTCAAGGCGAACACCATGACTCCATAACCATGCGTACAATAGCCTTATACAGCTTAGTGTTTGGCTGCATTGCGGCGACTCTGATATTCTTGTCGACACTCGGCGGTCCGACCTTCTTGGAAACACAGTACAATCGAAACCGGCCCTCCAAATCAGAACCCAAAGGGCCGCCAATTTCCCACAGCCAGTCGCATGCCTGGCAGTCGCAGCGAGAATGGATCTACAAGTACCCGCGAGACGCTCGGAACTATGGTCTGGACGAAGCACAATGCCTGTCTGCCTTCCCAGATCTATACAAAGAGATCGATCGCGCGGTAGCTTGGTGGAAGAAAAACGGCGGCATCACGGAGGTGGAGCTCGAAGTCGGCTGGCGTGGAGACGGAATCGTGAGGGCAATGATTTACGACAATCAGCTGTATGTTATTGATGCGCACAACGTCTTCGACCACAACCACCGGCCGAGAGCACTGGCAACACTACATGCCATACACCGCGCTATCACCGCGCACCCTGGCCCTCTTCCGAATATCGAATTCACCGTAACAGATCACGACGAAGCATTGCTGGATCAGAACGATATCAACCATACCACCTGGGGCTATTCTAGGCTGGCACATCAGGAAAACCTCTGGCTGTGTCCGGACTTTGGCTTCTTCGGGTGGCCAAACGTTGGAATGCGCAGCTACAATGAGCTCCAATTCACGATTCACGCCGAAGAAGAAGATTTTCTCGACAAGATTCCTCGGATCGTCTGGCGCGGTGCGGTGGAAGGCTTGGGCTCACACGACGCTCGTTCCGGCCTCATTGCCGCCAGCGCCGACCAGCCATGGGCCGACATCCAAACTCTCGACTGGAGCAACAAGACCAACATCGCCACCCGCCTACTCGGCATGGAAGACCATTGCGCCTACCAATTCCTCGCCCAGACCGAGGGCAACACCTATTCGGGACGTTTCAAATTCCTCCTCAATTGCCACTCAGTGGTCCTATCCCACGAACTGAAGTGGATCGAACATTTCCACCATCTCCTGCAGCCTTCAGGAAAAGCCCAAAACTACGTGCAAACAAAACGCGACTTCTCCGATCTTCCGAAGAAAATGGTATCTCTCCTCAAACTTTCCAACATTCGCTCCTCGACACAGGATATCGCCGACAATGCGCGCACTACTTTTCGCGAGCGTTACTTGACTCCAGCGGCCGAAGCCTGCTACTGGCGTTCACTTTTCAGAGGCTGGTCAGAGGTGCAGAAATTTGAAGTGCAGGGTTGGAAAGATAAGCTGGTGGATGATCCGATGACGGGGCGGAAGAAGATTAAACGCACTATGCGAGGCGTGCCGTTCGAGTCGTACATGCTGATGGAGGAGGTGGAGTGGGAGATGCCTGCGAAGGCGAGGAAGATGTGTATTGTCGAGTAAACTGGGTTGGCTGGAGTTTTGGTCGACTCGTGGGCGGTTGCTGGGTACAATGAGATTCCCATGCCATAATTCCCAAGTCTCAAACTCAATTATACGGGTTTGGAGCCTTCCATCCTGGTATCGCTGACTTTATACTTGATAGAAGGTACGCTGATCGCTCAATACACGGTAGGGACATATCTCCCCCACCCACTTGGATGATCGCCATCCCTCGTATCGAGATCGTTGTGCAGGTTACTGGAAGATCCGACAGGCATATTCACTGTAAAGGTTTCAAACCGTGGTGATTCGCTTCTTACCGAACGTCTGGGCTGTCAAGAGTCTCCGCTTCACCTTGAACTTAACCTCACCTGCACAAATGTGAATGGCTCTCCTTCACAAGTCGACGCCCCTTTTTGCCGAAGGCCAATGAATGAAATCAGGGAATACTACCAGATAATGTTCCATCGACTGCTCTAGTCATTACCAGCTTCGCGACGAATCGACTGCATGATCTCCCCCAACCAGTCAAGCTGATTGAGAGCTTTACTAGTTCGGAAGCCCCCTTTGTCAAACAATGCCATTCTAATGGGAAATATGAAAGAACGGACAACGACACGTCCTTGTTCGACAGTGAGGGCAATGCATCACTGTCAAAAAAAGTGAATTCGTCCGACACTTGACGGTTCACTAGGGCTACCATTTAACGGGTAATTGTCCTTCTGCAACACAAAATTATTTCCTCTCCCCTAAATCAACCACCTCATCGCACACGCATTTCCAAAGACGGACGCGTCATGCCTTCCCATAAGCGTACGTTCGACGAGTTTGCCGAGCCTCCACCACCTTTCAAATGGGGCAGGCCATATTTACACAACAACAATGCCGAAGGTACTGCACGCCGCAACTCGGACCCCGTCAAGCCGAACATGATACCTTTCTACGACCACGCAACGAAAGGAACTCTTGATCAGCACGTAACCGTCAGGAACTTCATCCACGCAAGCATCTGACCGCGGAGCGCAAACAAATAACGCTTCACAGGCTGCATCTGTACGCCCACCGTATCGCCTTCCACTTCAGGGATGTTTCTCACATGGAGCCCCGGCGGGGCCATAATGGCGTACTTCCCTTCGCCTACACGAAAAAACGACACGTACCAGGACGGCCACTGTTCGCTCATATGACCCTGGACGTGGAGCAAATCGACGGATACGACTCCAGTTGTCCAAGCTAAGGCCATCTCACTATCTTTGACTTGAGACGCAGCATCTTCCACGGTGCCGCAACTTTGTGCCACGAGCTCGCACACGCCATCGCCTTCTTCGAACTGCGGACCGTGGCCGAACCCAGGTTCAACGGTGAGCCCTACGCCGAGGTTGGTTACGCTTGGGAAAACCATGTGCTAGGGGGAACCGTCAACTCACATACCAACGGCGGCTTCTGGCTCAAACAGTGGCCAGTCGCGGGTAGACTAACCGGCTACTACGGTTCAGCCTTCCACAAGAGAACCATCCACGCGCCCACCGGGTCCCCCGGCCGTCGATGGGTGGATGACAGAGCGTACGTGCGCTTCCTCAATGATGAGTTCTGGAACACCGAGACAGCAGCACCCCGCGGCCGTCGCTCCAAGCCGTTCAAGAAGCTGTGGCTGCGACCCTACCACGAAGTACCT
>Ga0265780_10001059_pt1 | contig 40263 bp, 33 predicted proteins | sample P1T30metagenome_FD_192432 | JGI IMG/M metagenome (GOLD analysis project Ga0265780, IMG submission 192432) | Plant litter microbial communities from East Loma Ridge, Irvine, California - P1 T30 | ecosystem: Environmental > Terrestrial > Plant litter > Unclassified | place: USA: California...
GAAACCGGCTGTGAGAACCTAACGACAATGGACCTGTATGCCGAGCCACAGGCACTGGCCAACCCGGTAACCCAGGCCACGCTGGATACCTACTTTGACCTTTGCGACACCGTAGGGGCTAACGACGGGATCATCACCTTCGACCTGGCCCAGGCCACAGCCGATGTAATAGGCACACAGGCACCGGCAAGTGATTACACCGTAACCTACTATGAAACCGAAGCCGATGCCATAGCAGGCACCAATGCGATAGACACTACAGTGCCGTACACCAATACCACAGCGTATGCACAAACCATATGGGTGAGGATCATCAACAATACCACGATAACAGGCTGCCCGAGCATCATTAGCTTCCCGCTTGTAGTAGAGCCGTTATCAGAGCCGGTGATCACCACACCAAACAACAACGACACCGTGTGTATCGACTTTACGACAGGAAGCAACCTGAGCACATTAACACTGGACAGCGGGGTGGCACCAAATGGGCACACCTACCAGTGGTTCAAGGACGGTACCCCGATACCGGGCACCGGCACAACAGACGACAGTACCTTTGAGGCAATGGAAGCAGGCAGCTACACCGTACAGGTAACAGGCCCTGCACCGAACTTCTGCGTATCGCAGATGTCAGCACCATTTGTGGTATTGGAGTCAGGCCCTGCAAGCCCTATCGGACAGGGTTATGTAGTGAGCAATGCCTTTAGCGACAACCAGACCATCACGGTACTGGTAGAAGGCTACGGGGAGTACCAATACAGCCTTTACGCTGACGGCCCATGGCAGAACTCCAATGTATTTACCAATGTACCGGCAGGCCCTCAGACCATCTACGTAAGGGATGTAAGCACCGACAATCCATGTGCTACACTGGAGATCGAAGGCGTAAGCATCATCGACTACCCGCATTACTTTACACCCAATGGTGACGGGTACCACGATGAGTGGAACATCGTAGGGATGCAGGACCTTCCTGAGGCCAGGATCTACATCTTTGACCGCTACGGCAAGCTATTGAAACAGATCAGCCCGTCATCAGCGCCACAAGGCTGGGACGGAACCTTTAACGGCAACCTGGTACCATCAGACGACTACTGGTTTACCATCACCTATCCTGAAGGGGCTGTGACGAAAAAATTTAAAGCACACTTTAGCCTTAAGAGGTAAAACATCCAACAGGATACAATTAATAAAAGAACAACCCCACGCATTTGCGTGGGGTTGTTTGTTTTTGGATAGTGGTATAATGCTTTGCATCTGATGTAGACTCAGTACAATCGTGTAAGACGTCGATTTAATTAAGTCAAAAATCACATGTGTTAAAACAAACTGTTTATATAAAATCATCGTATACATCTGTTACCTTTGCCTTATAAGGAAGCATCTGGTGAAGATGTTATTTATGGGTTATGTGAATTTATTGCTATGAAACACTACTACTGTCTGTTTATTATATTATCGTTGGCGTTCACATCATGTTCGGATGACGGGCCTGATTATAAGCCCGTGCCCACAGCTCCTGTATCGAACATAATTAATTTACCCGAAACTTCATACAATTATAGCAACCAGGACATACCTGATTATTTCTTTATAAACGATTCAGGAACACTGCCAAGTTCGGTTAACGGCATCGATAATACTCCTGCATCAAACCCAATTACCGATGCCGGTGCCACTTTGGGCAGGGTGCTGTTTTATGATAAGCATCTTAGCGCTGATAATTCTACAGCCTGCGGATCGTGCCACAGGCAGGAAAAAGCCTTTGCCGATTCGAGTCCGTTTAGTCATGGCATCTTAGGTACGCCTACCCGAAGGAATTCAATGACCATGTTTAATACACGCTATTATCAAAGGGGGCATTTCTTTTATGATGAGCGTGCCAATACTTTAGAGGATCAGGTGCTAATGCCCATATTAGACCATACCGAAATGGGCTTAACGCTTGATGAAATATCGCAACGGGTGGCGAACCAGCCTTATTATGCTAAGTTATTCACGGCGGCATTTGGCAACAGCCATGTTACGAATGATCTTATCGCAAAAGCATTATCGCAATTTATAAGGAGCATGGTAAGCTACCAGTCTAAATATGATACCGGCAGGGCTCAGGTTGCTGCTATGCGTGATCCCTTTCCTAATTTTAGTGAAGCAGAAAACAGGGGCAAGGAGCTGTTTTTAAAGCCCTATAATGAGGGTGGTGTTAACTGCTATGCCTGCCACACCACAGAGGCTTTTGTAAGCCTTAATGCCGGGCCTTTAAACAACGGGCTGGATGCAACCTCTACAACTGATTTAGGGGTGTTTGAGATCTCTCAAAATCCTGAGCATAAAGGCGCCTTTAAAATCCCTACGTTACGTAACATTGCACTGACAGGGCCTTACATGCACGATTCGCGATTTACTACCTTAACCCAGGTAATTGAGCATTACAACAGCGGAATAAAAAACCATCCTAACCTTGCGGCAATTTTGCGTGGTAATGATGGCTTGCCAAGGCAACTAAACCTTAGCCAGGCCGATAAAAATGCTTTATTAGCATTTTTAATGACCTTGACTGATACAACTGTTTTTTCTGAAGTTAAATTCTCAGACCCCTTTATCAACCAGCATTTATAGTCAAAAATATACCGACCGGTACAATTTTAGAGCACTTATTAAGTCAGGATTATTATAAATCGATTGGTATATAAACTGCTAACTATTATACGCCTCCTCTAACTTTGCAATGTCAATTTTTTTCATCTGCAACATTACCTGCATAACTTTTTTACCTTTTTCAGGATCTTTACGGGTCATTAATTCTACAAGAGCATTGGGCACAATTTGCCAGGAAAGCCCAAACGGGTCTTTAAGCCATCCGCACTGGCTTTCCTGACCGCCATTCGCAGTAAGTCCGTTCCAGTAATGGTCTACTTCCTGCTGGTCTTTGCAATGAACTGTAAACGATACAGCTTCGGTAAAATGAAAATGCGGCCCGCCGTTAAGTATCATAAACTCTTGTCCGAAAATCTCAAAAACAGCCGTCATAATACTTCCCGGCTTCATTGGGGCACCTTCGGCGTAGTGCGATACTTCCTTAACTTTAAAATCACTGAAAACATTTTTATACAGGTCAAGCGCTTCGTTTACACGTCCGTTAAACCAAAGGCAGGGTGTTATTTTTTGCATTGTAGATGGATTGTTTTGATAATCAAAGATAAGTAATGCTATTTAAGCCGTTGCGGTGCATGTGCGACAACTTAAGGGGCTTAACAGGACAGCAGGCTATAATTTACAAAATGGGATGTTTATAGTGTCTTACTTTAACTAAAAATTATTAAATGTTTGCGCTGTACTAATCGTATTATGTAATAATTTTAAGGTCATGGAAACAAACAAGAAAAAGGGTTTTATATTTAAGAAATATGAAGCTCCTAATGTGTCTCCGTTCGACAAACTCTTCGAAATATTTACCGAGTTAATAACCCATACTTCAGGCGATTTAGATGAAGCTTTAGACTGGCTCCGCGAGCTGGATAAAGAATATAAGCTTACCGATAAGAATTATACTATTGATGATTTTATTGAAGACCTTAAGAAGAAAGGTTATATTAAAGACGAAGTTAAAGACGACGGCACCGGCGGCATGAAAATTACCGCCAAAACAGAGCAGTCGATACGGCAGCAGGCACTCAAACAAATTTTTGGCAACCTTAAAAAGAGCGGTTCGGGTAACCACAAAACCAAATACAGCGGTAGCGGCGATGAGCATACCGGCGAGTTTAGGGAGTACCATTTTGGTGATGGGCTGGACAGGATATCCTTAACCGAAAGCCTAAAGAACGCTCAGGTTAACAATGGGGTGGAAAGCTTTATGCTTACCGAGAACGACCTGGTGGTAGAAGACGCCCAGTTTAAGGCGCAAATGAGTACGGTGCTGATGATAGACATTAGCCACAGCATGATACTGTATGGCGAGGACCGGATTACACCGGCAAAGAAAGTAGCTATGGCTCTTGCTGAGCTGATTACTACACGATACCCTAAGGATACCTTAGAAATACTGGTGTTTGGTAATGATGCATGGCCTATTGCGGTTAAAGATCTGCCGTATTTACAGGTCGGGCCGTTTCACACCAATACTGTGGCCGGATTAGAATTAGCTATGGATATGCTGCGCAGGAGGCGTAATACCAACAAGCAGATATTTATGATAACTGACGGGAAGCCGAGTTGCGTAAAGGAAAAAGACGGCTCCTATTACATGAACAGTAATGGACTGGACGAATATATTACCGATAAGTGCTATACCATGGCGGCACAGGCACGCAAGCTGCATATACCCATTACAACCTTTATGATTGCCAGCGACCCCTACCTGCAACGTTTTGTAAACCGCTTTACAGAGGCTAACCAGGGCAAGGCTTTTTATACGGGCTTAAAAGGCCTGGGGGAGATGATCTTTGAAGATTATGAGACAAACAGGAAAAAGAGGGTGAAGTAACCTATTAACCATATCAGTACTTAATGGATTCTAAAATTTTATTAATATCCGGGATTGTTGCTGTAATAGCGATTTCTGTTTGGATAGCTAAAAAGAATGAAAATAAAGACATTAAGGAAGATACAATTGCTACAGTATTAGATACTGTACCCGATGCACCGGTAGCCTTTGGCTATAAATGTATGTGGTTTGCAGTTAAAACAGAAGATAAAGACAGAGTTGCTAAAGTGCTTAATTTAAAAAATACAAAGCCATCCAACTGGAAAAGTGGTATAGAGCAGGCGTACAATGCATCGGTATTTGTAACCCCGTCTATTGATGGATGGGTGCTGGTTGCCGGATGGGGATTGCCTCATGGCGATTCGCAGGAAAGCCTTGCAGAGGTTAAAACGATTGCCGGTATGCTAAGTAAAGAGTTTGATGAAGCTCATTTTTTTTGCTCCCACAGGGTTGTAGAATACCATTGTTGGTTAAAGTCGGTTAACGGGAATACGCAAAGGCTGTATTCGTATATGGGGGAGCAGCTGCAAAATATTGAGATTGTTGGCAAACCTACTGATGCTGAAAAAGGGTACGACCTTGTAAATACATTTTCTGCGGAAGCAGAAAAAGATGATTATTGGGATAACGAAGATTTAATTATACCCGATGAACAACTTGTTATGAAAATTGCCGGGGCATGGAGCATTGACCCCACACTAATTGAAAATAATAAAAATATAAAGGGCCTGGGCCTTTTAGGAACGTTAAAATAATATTTAGAGAATGGACACACAAAATATAAAGACCTTAGGACAGTTAAAAGCCGCTGGTTATAAAAGCATAAATATCAAAGACGAATTAAGGCAAAACCTTCGAACCAAAATAAGCAAAGGCGAAACCGTTTTTGAAGGTGTTTGGGGTTTTGAAAATACTGTAATACCGGAGCTGGAACGTGCTATATTATCGCGCCACAACATTAACCTTTTAGGATTACGCGGGCAGGCAAAGACCAGGCTGGCACGCCTTATGGTAAATTTGTTGGACGAGTATATTCCGTTTGTGGAGGGATCTGAGATTAATGATGACCCATTAAAGCCCATTTCGCGCTATGCTAAAAACCTTATTGAGGAAAAAGGCGACGATACCCCGATTAGCTGGCTGCACCGCAACGACCGCTTTTATGAAAAGCTGGCTACACCCGATGTTACGGTGGCCGACCTTATTGGTGACATTGACCCTATTAAGGCTGCCAACCTTAAATTATCCTATGCCGATGACCGCGTTATACATTTTGGTATGATTCCGCGTGCCAACCGCTGTATTTTTGTAATTAATGAGCTGCCCGATCTTCAGGCGCGTATACAGGTGGCGTTGTTTAACATCCTGCAGGAAGGTGATATACAAATACGTGGGTTTAAAGTGCGCATGCCATTAGACCTTCAGTTTGTATTTACTGCAAACCCGGAAGATTACACTAACCGTGGCAGTATTGTAACGCCGCTTAAAGACAGAATAGGGTCGCAAATACTTACGCATTACCCCGAAACGGTTAAAATTGCAAGGACTATTACAGAGCAGGAAGCCAACCTTGACGGCCGCCAGAGCGATGTAATACATGTACCATCTTTAGCTAAAGATATTTTAGAACAAATAGGTTTTGAAGCCCGCGAGAGCGAATTTATAGACTATAAAAGTGGTGTAAGTGCCCGTATGAGCATTACGGCGTTTGAAAACCTGCTGAGTACTGCCGAAAGGCGTGCTTTGCGTACAGGTGCTGAGAGTACTACAGTGCGCTTAACCGATTTTATGGGTATCATCCCGGCCATTACCGGTAAGGTAGAACTGGTATATGAAGGGGAGCAGGAGGGAGCTGCTGTGGTTGCCGAACTATTAATAGGCAATGCTATTAAAACTATTTTCCCGGATTATTTCCCAAAAATAGAAAAGCTTGAAAAGCCTAACGAAAAGACCCCTTACCAGGAGTTAATTGACTGGTTTTTTAACGAAAGTGGTTTTGAATTGCTGGATGATGCTACCGATGAAGAATACAAACAACAATTGGACAGCATTATTCCGCTTAAGCAGTTATTGCTTAAATACCAGCCTGATACCCCGGCAGAGGACCAGTATTTTTTAAAGGAGTTCATACTTTGGGGATTATCTGAAAATAACAAACTAAGCAAAGACCGCTTTACTGAGGGCTACCAGTTTAAAGACATTTACGGCAGCTACATTAGCAAACTTTAATTCAGTATTTGATACTTATAAAAACGGCTTCCTGAAACATCAGGAAGCCGTTTTAGGTTAAAGCTATATTGTAAAGGTTACTCTAAGATCAATTCGCCTAAAGCTTCTTTGCTAAAGCCTTTAAGGGCTTCGGTTTGTCCGTTTTTAATTTTCTTAACCCAGTTAGGGTCGGCAAGTATTGGCCTGCCCACGGCAACAAGGTCAAAATCGCCGCGATCTAAACGTCGGGTCAATTCATCCAAAGAGCTTGGCTGCGAGCTTTCGCCTGCAAAGGCACCAAAGAAATCGCCTGTTAACCCAACAGATCCCACAGTTATAGTAGCTTTTCCAGTTAGTTTTTTACCCCAGCCTGCAAAGTTAAGGTCTGATCCTTCAAACTCCGGCTCCCAAAAACGGCGCTGAGAGCAATGAAAGATATCCACACCGGCATCGGCAAGAGGTGTAAGCCACGCCTCCATTTCCTGAGGAGTTTTAGCCAGTTTAAAATCGTAATCCGAGGGCTTAAACTGCGATACCCTCATGATAATGGCAAAGTCGTTACCTACACGCCTCCTTATTTCTTTAACCACCTCTACGCCAAAGCGCGTACGCTCTGCAAGGGTTTTACCACCATAGATATCGGTACGCTCGTTAGTGCCTTCCCAAAAAAACTGGTCTATAAGGTAGCCGTGTGCCCCGTGAATTTCGATACACTCAAACCCCAGCCTTTGGGCATCGGCAGCAGCCTCGCCAAAGGCAGCGATAGTATCATCTATGTCTTTTTGGGTCATGGTGTTACCATTGTTAAAGCCTGGCCTATTAAGCCCTGACGGGCCTTCAAAAGGGGCGGGTGGCAGCCAACCGCTATGGTGGTTATCCATAATGCCCATGTGCCATATCTGTGGCCCCATTTGCCCACCGGCTTTGTGTACACCATCAATTACATGTTGCCAGCCGTTTAGCGCCTGTTCGCCATGAAAATTAGGTACATTTTTATCGTAAGATGATGAAGGCCTGTTAATAACCGTACCTTCAGATAGTATAAGGCCAACTTCGCCTTCGGCCCGCTTTTGGTAGTATGCCGCAACGTTATCGGTAGGTATGCCATCCGGTGAAAAAGCGCGCGTCATGGGCGCCATTACTATGCGGTTTTTTAAGTTTAATGTCTTTAAAGTAAAGGGGGTAAACAAACTTTGTGTACTCATTTTTGTATTTAATTTTAAATTATAGAGCCGATTTAATTAAAGAACTCAGGTGTTCAAAAGCTTCTTCGTTACGTTTGTAATACGTCCATTGCCCCATACGGGTAGATGTTACAAAACCGGCACGTTGCAACATACTCAAATAGTCTGACACCGTAGACTGTGTAAGCCCGGCCTTAACCTGTATTTGCCCTACGCACACGCCGTTAGCATATCCATTAGCTTTCTGTTCGGGAAAACTTGTTTCCGGGTCTTTTAGCCACTCCAGTATCTGGAGGCGTGTTTTATTAGATAAAGCCTTAAAAATATCAACCTGTTCCATATATGCAAAGTTATATCGGTTTTTCCCGATATATAGATTTATCTTGTTAAAAGATTGCTATACAAGTGTATAGTTGTAGTTGATTGAGAAGGAGATATTGGCGTATTATTAACGTGAAAAGTCTTAACCTTTAAATTTATTTAAATAATGAATATAAGATTTACCTTAAGCTAAAACGATGTAGTTGAATTATTAAGATATTTTTATGAAAACTTTAGAATGATTATCGCATTTCCTATTTTATTTTAGATGAACAAACCACACTTACAACGCCAAAATCATTAACATTTGTAGCAGGTTGACCCAATTATGACTACAAAATATCCATTTTTACTATGAATGCCAAAAAATTACTCCCATCATTACTATTATTTGCCAGCTTTTTCATTTCGCATGCCATCTTCGCAAATACCAGTTTAAATAATTCATTTTTAACTACTTGCTATTCTGTTGAACCACTGCAACTAAAAGGTATTGCGGGGCGGGGCGAAGTCTTGCTTCAGTGGAATGGAACTGCCGATAATGTTAGTTATACTGTAACACGATCTATAGCGCCGGGTGGCCCATATGTTGTTGTGCAGCAAAACCTTACTGATAGCTTTTGTTTTGACAATGGCCTTATTAACAATACGCTTTATTACTTTACAGTTACAGCAAAAACCTCTGGCGGTGTTGTAATAAGTGCAGCTACGGTAGCGTTGCAACCTTCGGACATTATTAAAGTGGCATGTATGGGCGATAGCATTACTTATGGTTACAGCCTAAGCGACCCAGGTGTTTATAGCTATCCTGCACGGCTACAAGGCTTACTACCGGCAGGTTACACTGCAACTAATTATGGTGCAAGTGGAAAAACACTGCTGTTTAACAGCGGTGCATCGTACATTACCAACTCAAACTATACTAATGCTGTTAACAGCGAACCAGATATCATAGTTATTATACTGGGAACCAATGATTCCCGCCCGGCAACATGGGATGCTTTGGGATCAAATTTTGTTGACAATTACAAGACAATGATAAACCAGTTGCAGGACTTGCCGTTTAATCCCCGCATTTTCATTGCTTTACCACCTAAAGCGTTTAGTAGTGCGTTCAACATTAACGAAGCCAGGCTGGCAAACGATATAAGGCCTGATATTGTTACCGTTGCAAATGAAACAGGTGTTTCCGTAATAGATGTGTTCGATGCCAGCAAAGATACACCTTCTGCCTTTCCCGATGGTGTGCATCCCGGTGAGAGCGGCGGTTTGCTGATAGCCCAAAAGGTTGCTAATCTTATACTTACACCACAGGCAACCATTACAAATAACCAAAATACGCTTACTGCTCCGGCTGCCTTTGGCTACCAGTGGTTTAAAGATGGCGACAAAATACAAGGTGCAACCGGGCAAACCCATGAGGCTGAGGCAAGTGGTAACTATAGCGTGCTGATTAAACTGAATGAGGATAACGAGGATAGGGTAATGTCTAATCCGTTAGCGATTAATGTGTTATCATCGCCTGAGTTTGTTGCCGATACCGATGAGTTCCTTATATATCCATCACCTGCAAGGTCAGTCATTACAATTGAAAGCACATCAGCCGAAAATTTAGGTGAGGTTCAGATATTCAATGCTTTAGGAGCCATGGTTTATTCTGAGAATAACATCAACAAGCCAAAGGCTACCATCTCTGTCTCAAATATTGCATCGGGTATTTATACGGTAAAAGTGCACAATACGGTTACAAAAAGAGTTTCTATTGCAAATTAGGTTGGTGTAATTTCAGGATGAAATCCTCAAAAATGGCTTAATATTTCACAATTGGAGTTTGAGAATCGCATTAAAGAACGCAGTTTTATAAGTGTCGCCCAGCGGAAGGTTTTTTTGCATGACCCAAACCTCATTGTTGTCGGTTTTTTCAATTTTTCTTAACGCAACAATATACGACTTGTGAATTTTCACAAAATGCTTTGCAGGTAAATTCTCTTCAAAATATTTTAGGGTGTTATATGTTACTGTTTGCTCCTGTGGGGTATGTATCACCACATAATTTTTAATACTTTCCAGATAGGCAACATCGGCAATGGCAATGCGCTTAAAACGTTTCTTACCATCAGTCTTTATAAAAAAGTAATCTTCCTCAGCTTCGTTAGCAGCCACATTTTGTTGTGGTAGTGCCTGCAACAGTTCTTTGGCTTTATCTACTGCGGCAATAAAGCGGTTAAAGGCTACAGGCTTTAGCAGGTAATCTACAGCGTTAAGCTCAAATCCTTCTACAGCAAACTGCGGATAGGCCGTTGTAAATATTATTTTGGTCTTGTCTTTTAAAAGTAAAGACAGCTGTATGCCTGTAAGGTCGGGCATTTGTATGTCCAGAAACAACACAGCGGGCTTGTGCTGTTCTACAAGTTGCAGTGCCTCAATAGCTTTGTTAGTAGATGCCACACACTCAAGCCCCGGCAGCTGCGCTACATACTTTTGCAATATGCGCACTGCAGGCGGTTCGTCATCAACTATAATACAGGTAAGGGCTTGGCTCATAGCAGTGGTATATTTAAGGTTATGTGGTAAGTGTTTGGCTGCTCTGTAATTTGCAGGGTATGGTTATCCGGGTACATTAGTTTTAACCGCTGCCGGATGTTCTTATGCCCAATACCCGGCGCATCATAATGCTCGCTCCGCTCAAACCGGTTGGTTACTGTAAACAGCAGGCGGTTATACTCAATCGAAAGAACAATTTTAAGCGGATGGTTCTTATCATCCAGCACGCCGTGCTTAAAAGCATTCTCTACAAAATGTATGAGCAGCAGCGACGGTACCTGTTGCGAAACTATACTATCCGGATACGAAAATACTACAAAAATACCATCATCAAAACGCCTTTTAAACAGGTCTATGTAATGCTGTAAAAATTCTATTTCATCTTTTAGCAGTACGGCATCATGCTCATTTTCATAAGTAACATACCGCAGCATTTCCGATAGCTTCAATATATCGTCAGCTACTTTAGGCTGGGTATCATACAAATCGGCATAAAAGCTGTTAAGGGTATTAAACAAAAAATGTGGACTCAACTGGTTCTTCAACCCTTGCAATTCGGCTTGTTTCTTTTCCATTTGCAGGATAGTAAGCTGCACGTTAGCATTCCACATAAATTTTATAAAGTAAAAAACCAGGCTTAACAGCATGATCCTGAAGGCAAAATAGGAGTTGTCGTAAACGTAGTATACAAAGGTACGGCCGCCATCGTCATAATTATGGCCACCTGTTATATGGTATATCACTACCTCTTCGGCAACATAACGCACAGCAGGAAAGAGCAGCAGCAACGCAACTTGCCCCAGTGCAAACCGTCCCCATTTTTTCTGCGGGATGGTATTGGGGCCTATCCACGAATAATTCAGGTAAAAAACCAGCATGTGTATGGCAGTAAAGGCAGTGGTTTCCAGGACAGACCATAATAGCGGACTGCTTTTTTCGTACATAATAGCGTTAAAAAGCTGATCCATGCTCATAAACACTATCCAGAATATAATGTGGTACCGTATTTCCTGTTTTTTAGTCATGGTACTAAATTATTATTTTAATCGCACAATGCTGCAGCGCTTATATCAAATGGGCAAAAGTTTGTACGAGCAGGCCGTTTTGTACAACAACCTTTTAAAAATAACCATGAAGCTGTTTCGCTTTACAGAATAACCCATTGGTTGTAACCGTGTTTTTAAGTGTTTTAGCCGCGGTATTCTTGCAGTGTAAACCAACGTTATGAAAACACTTATTACTTTATTATGTGCGCTCTCAGTACTATGTGCAACAGCGCAAAACAAACTTAAAGGCAAGGTAGCCGATGCCCTTACCGGCGAATCCCTGCCGCATGCTGCCCTTACGCTAACCGATACTCTTCAGCACAAAGCAATGGCTTTCGCCGAAGCTGATGCTACAGGCAACTTTGAAATGGATATTCCGGGCAATTTTACCGTAGGTGTTGTGACCGTAAATTATTTGGGATATGCGACTTTTACGCATACGCTTAACGCTAAAAATGTTCCCGAGACATTAACTGTAAAGCTAACGCCCATAAACAATGAACTTGCAGAGGTTATTGTAAATGCTAAACAACAGGTCGTAACCATAAACGGCGACAAGATGATCTTCAACATAGAAAAATCGGGCATTGGCAATGGCAACAACGGGTTGGAGGCCATACGATTAATTCCCGGCATGCGGCTGGATAAAGATGATAATCTGCTCTTTAGGGGCAGTGCCGATGTGCAGATAATGATAAACGGTAAAAAGAGCCTTTTGCAGGGCGCCGCTTTGCGCGAATATATCCGCTCGTTAAAGGGCACCGATATCCAGTCGGTTGAAGTTATTGCCCAGCCATCAGCACGGTACGATGCTACCGGTACAACGGGCATTATCAACATTATTTTAAAGAAGAACAGGGCAGGGGGTATTAGCGGCAACGTATACAGCTCTGAGGCTTATGGAGAGTATTTTAAGAACCAGGATGGTGCACAGCTGTTTTACAACGATTCGCTGTGGAATATCAATGCCAACGGCTATTACTACAACGGTAAATCGTTTAATGACAGGCAGGTAAAGCAAACTATTCAGTTGGCAGATGGCGTGCGTAATCTTGACCAGTTTAACCGGTGGGTGCCGCAAACAATTTCTAAAAGTATTAACCTTGGGGTTGAACGAAAATTAAGCGAACATCACCTAATGAGCACCGAATGGCAATATTACAAGTCAGATGCTAAGGAAGATACCCACGGCACCACCTACGAATATTTAAACGGTAACCAAGTGAATGAGGTAAAGCTTACGCAGTTTATGGCAGTCCCTGAAGAGCGCCTTACGGGTAATGTTTTTTACAATTATACTGCCGACAGCACCGCTACAAAGCTTGATGTTCAGGTTAACTATGCCAACTACAAGACGGCTAACAAAGGCTTTTTGCGTAATGCGTATGCCGATACCTCGCTTATGCAGCTTGACGGGCAAAACCATACCGGTTATACCATAGTTACTGCGCAGGCCGACCTAAACCAGCGCCTTTCTAAAACAATGAGTATGGAGGCAGGGGTTAAATATTCTGACGTTGATATGGATTATTTTAACCGCTACACAACCAACAATGCGTCGCAGCTTTTTATACCGGATAGCCTCCTGGTGAATGATTTTGTCTACAAGGAGCGGCTGGCATCAGGGTACGCCCAGCTATCTGTAAATCTTGAAAAATGGAGTTTTTTAGGCGGGCTCAGGGCCGAATATTATAAGTATGATGCTACCTCTAAAATAAACAGTCAAACCAACGGCAGGAGCTACACCAACTGGTTTCCGTCGCTGTCGGTCAACTATAAAAAAGAGGACAACCAATACCAGCTAAGCTACAGCAGGCGCATAGGCCGCCCCGGCTATCTTGCCCTTAACCCGTATTACCAATATATTGATGCCTACACGCTGGAGCTGGGCAACCCCACGTTGCAGCCGCAGCTGTACCACAGCTTTCAGTTAAGCTATATCTATAAAAGCGCCCTTAACGTTAGCCTGTACGGCTATCTTTATAATAAGGGTTTTATAAATGTTATCGATTATTTAGAGGCTCAAAATTACAACCTTACTTACCAAGCCAACGCTTCTACGGGTAACCGTTTCGGGCTATCGGCAACCATGCCTTATGAACCCTTTACCTGGTGGAGCATGCAACTAAGCCTGGACGCAGCTTATAGCAACGAAAAGGCAAATGTTACCAATTTTAGTTACAGCGGCAGTGGTTTTGGATACGACCTAAGCCTGTATGAAAATTTTAATTTGAAGAACAATTGGAACATTTCCTTAAACGGCTATTATTCCGGCAGGTCGGTAACGCCAAATGGTTACAGCAAAGCAACCTACGATTTTAGTACATCGGTAAAGAAATACCTGTTTGATAAGAAGTTACAGGTATTGGCGGGCTGCTCTAATATTTTAAAGAAGAACCTTTACAATCAGGTAACGCAGGTAGATAATGTAAAAACCGCCTGGATAAACAAATGGGAAACCAGGCGGTTTTATATACAGCTTACCTATTATTTTGGCGGTGGTGCTTCTAAGAAAGTAAAATCGGCGTCCCTAAGCGAAGAAACCAACCGCATTTAATTACAGCGCGCTGTTAATAAGGTTGTAGCACTGTTCTGCAATTTCCAGTTCCTCGTTAGTGGGTATTACCAGTACTTTTACTTTAGATTGTGGCATATTAATTTCGCGTAAGCCCGGCTTGCGGGTAGTGTTTAGGCTGTTATCCAATTGTATGCCCAGGTAGTCCATGTCTTCGCAAACCAGTTGGCGCACCAGTGCATCATTTTCGCCTACACCGGCGGTAAAGATAATAGCATCAAGGCCGTTAAGGGCGGCGGTATAGGAGCCAATGTACTTTTTAATCCGGTAGGCATACAGGGCATACGCCAGTTTAGCATTTTCATCGCCTTCGTTCATGGCTTTGGTAATATCGCGCATATCGCTATAGCCGGTAAGGCCCAGCATACCGCTTTGTTTGTTCAGCAGGTTGCTTACCTGCTCTATGTCATACCCTAATGTATTTACAAGGTAAAACACTACGGTAGGATCTATATCGCCGGTACGGGTACCCATTATCAGTCCGCTAAGTGGGCCAAAGCCCATGCTGGTATCTACAGATTGACCGTTTTTAATAGCTGTAATGCTGCATCCGTTACCTAAGTGTATCGATATCAATTTGCTATCGGCCTTGTCTAAATAAGCATTGGCCTGCTCGGATACATACTTGTGGCTGGTGCCGTGAAAGCCGTAGCTGCGTATGTTATGGTCGGTATAATATGTGTTAGGCAATGCAAACCTGTAGGCATGTGCCGGCATGGTTTGATGAAAAGCCGTATCAAACACCGCCACCTGTGTGGCATTTTTAAAGATATTTTCGGCTACTTCTACGCCAAGGTATCCCGGTGGGTTGTGCAACGGCGCCAGCTGAAAGGTTTTCTTAAGTTCATCCTTAACCTCAGGGGTTATAACGGTAGTGGTAGAAAATGCCTCGCCGCCGTGAACAATGCGGTGGCCCACCACGGTAATTTCATCGGTGTTTTTTATAACGCCCAATTCTGGATCGGTAAGCAGTTCGTTTACTTTATTGAGGCCGGTTGCATGATCGGGAATATCAAAGGTAAAGGTGTTAGATGTTTCTTTACCTGCAAAAGTTTTGTGGGTAATGGTAGCACCGTCCTGGCCTATGCGCTCCACAAGGCCGGTACAAACGGGCTGTGTAGAGGGCATGGTAAATAACTGGTATTTAATAGAACTGCTGCCGGAATTGATTACAAAAATATTCACTTAAAAGTAGGTTTATGGTTTTTAATTATCTTGGCACTGTATGGCGGTAATAATAACGGTATTAAAAATATCATCTACGGTACAGCCGCGGCTAAGGTCGTTAACGGGTTTGTTTAGCCCCTGTAGCATAGGGCCAATGGCAAGGGCACCGGTTTCACGCTGCACCGCCTTATAGGTATTGTTACCGGTATTTAGGTCGGGGAAGATAAGCACGCTGGCCTGCCCCGCCACTTCAGATCCCGGTAGTTTACTACTGCCCACCACGGGGTCTACAGCGGCATCATATTGTATAGGGCCCTCTACCTTAAGGTCGGGACGTTTCTGTTTAACGATCTCAGTAGCACGGCGTACTTTCTCCACATCTGCACCCTCACCCGAAGTGCCCGATGAGTACGAAAGCATGGCAACCCTTGGTTCTATGCCAAAGCGTTCGCTGCTTTCTGCCGATGATATGGCAATTTCAGCCAGTTGCTCTGCGGTAGGGTTGGGGTTAACGGCGCAGTCGCCAAAAATGCAGACCCTATCGGGCAGGCACATAAAAAATATAGATGATACCACCGATATGCCCGGCTTGGTCTTAATAAACTGCAACGCCGGCCTTATGGTGTGTTGGGTGGTATGCACCGCTCCCGATACCATACCGTCGGCATGGCCTTTGTACACCATCATGGTACCAAAGTACGATACGTCGGTCATGAGGTCGCGCGCCATTTCCATGTTTACGTTCTTGGTTTTGCGCAGCTCATAAAGCGTTTCCACATAATCGTTATAATACACGTCGTCTGCCGGATTGATGATCCGAACGGCAGTAGGATCTAAATCAATACCCAAACGGTTTGTTATCGCGGTTATCTCGGTAACATCGCCCAGAAGGGTAAGGTTAACAATACCCTGGCTTACAAGCCTTGCAGCGGCCTTAAGGATGCGTTCGTCTTTACCCTCGGGCAGTACAATATGCTTTTTGGAGCTTTTAGCCCACTCTGTAAGCTGGTACTGAAACATGCGTGGTGTAATACCCGACTGCTTACTGGTTACAAGGCGCTTATCCAGCTCGGCCATATTAATGCAGCGGTTAAACGTATCAATGGCAAGATGTATTTTCTTGGTATTATCGGGTGTTATTTTAGAGCGTATAGCCCCAACCTCATTACTGGTCTGGAAGGTTCCTGCCTCAACGGCGATAATGGGCATGATGTTCTGCAAACCATCAATAAGTTTTGTAATAGGCTCTTCGGGCTCATAACCCGCAGTTAATATTATACCGGCCACTTTAGGGTAATTGGTAGATAAATTAGCCTGCAGCGCACTGATAATGATGTCGCCACGGTCGCCCGGGGTAATAATTACCACGTTATCCCTAATGTAATTTAAAAAGTTGGGCACCTGCATAGCGCCGGTTACAAAGTTATCGGCCTGGTTATCCAGCTGGTCTTCACCAAAAAGCAACTTACCGTTAAGCTTGTTATATATCTCCCTCATGGTTGGGCTTTGCAGGCTGCGGTCTTCGGGCACAATAGCCAGCAATACGTCCGGCGGAAGCTGCTGCTTTAACAGGTCTTCTACATCCTTTACGCTTTCGTGCTTAACCCTGTTGGCCACAACGGCAAGCACCTGTATTTCGCGGGCTTCAAAATTGTGCATGGCCGTGAGGGCGCCATTTACCAATTGTGCGGTAGATTTACCCTCGCCCGATATAACAATAATGGCCGGGGCTCGCAGGTTCTTGGCTATCTGAACGTTAATTTCAAATTCAAAAGCCGATCCTTCGCCTAAATAATCGGTACCTTCTACAATAGTGAAATCATAGTTGTTTTCCAGGTATTTATACTTTCTAATGATCGTATCTATAAGCTCACCCTGGCTTTCGGTTTCCATTTGCTGCATTGCCTGCTGCCAGGTAAAGGCATAGGTATCCTCATAGGTCATGGGTAGGGCAAAGTGCTTTAAGATGGCATCTATATGGTTGTCTTTCTTTTCAAACTGGTTATTAGTAATGATGGGCTTGTAGTAACCTATTTTTTGGGCTTTGCCCAATAACATATTTACCAGCCCGATAGAAACGATGGATTTACCACTGTGTGCTTCGGTACTGGCTATAAAAACGGTCTTTATCATCAGGTGTATTTTATGCGGAGTTGTGTAACAAAATTAGGCATAAAATCAATGGGGAGGGGTTAAAATGTATAGGAAATTAGCTAATTGTGCGGTCACTTCAGCAGGACTTATAGATATAAAAATAACGCGTAGGGTTAAAACCTGCGGGTTATTAGAGAGTACAATTATTGTATATTAGTTTACAATAAGCTTGCCTGTAGCGGTACCTGCCGAATGCTGAACCTTATACATGTACAAACCTTTGCTTAACGCCGAAATATCAATTTTACCGGTGTTAATTTCTTTTTCGATAAAAAGTACCGACTGCCCTGAAACCGTAAATAATTCAAAGCTATACGGCGTAACGGTAGTCTCAAAATCTAACGATACAAATTGAGATGCCGGGTTAGGGAATACTTTTAGCGTAGGGGCTTTGCTAACATCGGTAATTCCGGCCGTTATGGCCTGGCATTCCCATACTTCATTAGCACCACCGTTACCGCTATAGTTGTTAAGGCCTATCGTGGTATTGGTTACTGCATATACGCAGTTTTTTACACGCACACCATTTTGGGCGCTGTTGTTTATGGTGTTGTGTGTAATTATACAGCCATCTTCGCCTCCCACATTGTTCTGAAAAGTAATGCCGTGCAGGTTGTGCGTATTATTAATGGTACAGTATTGTATATCGGCACCGTTTACATCATCGATACCTATACCGCCCACGCCGCGGTTGCTTACGTTATTTTCGTTAAATAATGAGTTGCGTACAATGCAGTTGTCACTGCCTAAGTCAATAGTAAGGCCCTCACCGTGGTTTAAAAAGCAATCAGCTGAGGTTATAGAAGTTTCGGGGCTGTTGTTTTGAGAGATGCCTACCCAACTGTTATGGTGCGATGTAATGCCTGTAAGTTCGGTATGTGCAGCGCCGTCAAGCAAAATACCCGACCTCCAGCTTCCGGGGCCGTTCGCGCTGTTATTACCACAATCGGAAACATTGATGTTTATGAGGTGGTTATTGTTAGAAAATACCATGATACCGGGCCCGCCCTGATCCTGGCCCAGCAACCTGAAGTCGCGCAGTGTGCAGCCGTTTACACCCTCTTGTATAACAAAAGCAGCAACATCGGTACTGGCACCGTTGGTTTTTTGGATGATTGTAGCCAAGCCTACACCCTTAATGGTAATTGCTTTATTAAGCGTAACGGTAGACGATACATAGTACGTTCCTGCCTGCAGGTTTAGTGTTGCACCAGGGCTGGCACTGTTAATGGCAGCCTGTAAGTTATTGGTTCCCGGCGGCACGTTAACTGCAAAGGCAGTAAAGGCACTAAGGCATAAGAGCAATGTTAAAATGGTAAGTTTTTTCATCCGATTCGTAATTTAAATTAGTTTGATTTGTTTTTGCTGCGCTGCCATTTAGCAACTACAACGTTTTCAAAATTAAATTGATTTCTAATCGGGTGGTGGTTAAAGCGTTTCAATCTTTATACAAAATGTGTCGTTTGGCTATTAATTGATTGAAATGAATAGTATGAATAGTTTCGTTGAATATTGAAATTAGGTAGGGGTTAGGCTACTCTTTAAAGAGTTTCTCTGCATCTTTAGGCTTTAAAAGGGTAAGCTTCATCCAAACAGGGGTTTCGGGATTGCCGTTCTCATCTACTGTAACCGCGGTAATTTTATCGATAAGGTCGATTCCCTTTACAATTTCGCCAAAAACGGTATAATGCTGGTCGAGGTGTGGGGTGCCGCCTACTTCCTGATAGGTTTTGCGTTGCTCCTCTGTAAAATTGATCTTGTATTTATTGGCAATAGTGTCTAATTTTCCGGTGGTGCGGGCTGTACCATCCACAATATAAAATTGCGTTGCGAACGACGATTGCTGCGGATTATCATCGCGCCCCATAGCCACCACGCCACGCTTGTGGTAAAGTTTAGTGTTAAACTCCGGAGCAAGCCATTTTTGCTCGGGCTTAAGCACGTGCGGTTTCTCGTAAAGGGAGTCGGCGTCGCCACCCTGTATCACAAAATTTTTAAGGATACGGTTAAAAGTAGTAGCGTTAAAATAGCCACTCTTAACCAGTTTAATAAAATTATCGCGGTGCACGGGCGTTTCGTTATACAGTTTAATAATGCACCAGCCCTGCGGTGTTTCCAGCTTTACATATTGGTTGGTGGTTTGGGCAGCAGCATTTATCCAAAACAGCAATATACCCGCTAAGAGCAATAGTGATTTTCTCATAAAGACAAATTTAGGGAAAGAAGATGATTATCTTTCGCTACCATTCTAAAAAGCTTTTATATCTTATTCATTTAAAAAATCCCTTCTGCCTACGCAAAAGGGATTATGAAAAGTACCATCAACAACAGTTTAAACAACAGGAAAGTTGCCACCATCTATTGCATAATTAGTACCTGTAATATATGATGCCCTTGGCGATACAAGAAAGCGCACTAAGGCTGCGGTTTCTTCGGGCTCTGCCATTCTTCCTAACGGTATTCCGCCCACTCGTGCCATAAGGTTTTGAGTCATTTGCTCTAAAGTAATACCGGCTTTATTAGCCAGGTCTTCTAAAAATGCCGACATGGCCTCGGTTTTATTCAATCCCGGTGAAACCGTAATTACACGCACGCCCTGTTGCGAGACTTCGGTTGCAAGGCTTTTACTGTAAGCATTAAGAGCTGCCTTAGCCGCGCTGTAAGCCATTGTGGCTTCCCAAAGCGGAAACATACCACTTGTAGATGATATGTGGATGATTACACCGGTTTTTTGCGCTAACATGGTTGGCAGCAAAGCCCTGTCTAACCGTACCGATGATAATAAATTTACCTGTAGTGCCTCATCCCAATGTTCATCGGTTAAGGTGCCAAATCCTCCGCCCGGTAAGGTATTCGCGCCCATATTGTTAATAAGTATGTCTACCCTGCCAAATTTTTCGGTTATCTCATTTGCCAGCTTGGTAACGTTTTCAGTTTTAGAAAGATCGGCTGCTATAAAGTGATGTTCAGGCTTTACATCCTGCGGTAGGTTTCTCGCAGTTATTATTACCGTAGCTCCTGCCTGAGACAGGCTTTCGGCAATAGCTTTTCCTATTCCTTTAGTTCCGCCTGTTATGAGTGCAATTTTATCCTGAAGTTCAGTGTTATAATCCATATTGTTTATCATTTTGTTTAATTTTAATTACTTTTGTTTCACAAAGAAACTAAAGTAATTTTAGATACACCACACGCCCTGTTAAATGCGTGGTTACAAAAGAGTAACCAAAGGCAAAAAAGTGGTAACATAAACGTAACCAATGAGAAAATATCAAAATAACCCGTTTGACTGTGCCGTAGTGCGCACGGTAAATTACATAGGGGGTAAGTGGAAGCCCATTATCTTAATAAGGCTGATAAGCGGCAACGTTCGCTTTGGCAGGCTAACGGTACAAATACCGGATATTTCGCGCAAGATATTAACCCAACAGCTTAGGGAGCTGGAAGAGGATGGTTTAATTGTGCGCTATGAATTTAAGGAAAAACCTCCGAGGGTAGAATACGAGCTTAGTGAAAGGGGCAAGACCCTTATACCGGTTTTGAAAGCGATGTACGACTGGGGCGTTCAGGTAGAGGATCCGCAAACACGCGGTACATGGGATCCTGTTATCCCGGAAAAAGCAACTTCAACCCTATAAAAAAGCCGGACAATACTGTCCGGCTTTAAGTAAGTCATGTGCTGATTAATCCGCTTCAATACGGTAAATCTCAGCGATCTCTTTATTTATTTTTTCGAAGTCAATTTTTAGGTCAACCAGCGTACCGCTGTGTATATCAAATATCCATCCGTGTACGGTAAGGCCACGCTGTTTAATGGCTTTTTGCACCTCGGCGGTTTTGATAACGTTAATACACTGCTCCTGAACGTTAAGCTCTACCAGCCTGTTATAACGTTTAGTATCATCTTCTATCGAGGCAAGTTCGGCACTATGTATGCGGTAAACATCTCTAATGTTACGCAGCCACGGATTAAGTATGCCAAGGTCGGCCTGCTCCATAGCTGCTTTAACACCGCCACAATTGTAATGGCCACAAACTACTATATGGTTTACCTTAAGGTGAACTACTGCATAGTTTATAACCGACATTGCATTTAAATCAGTATTAGGCACCATATTAGCAATATTACGGTGCACAAAGGCCTCACCGGGCTGTATGCCCATAAGGTCTTCGGCCGTAACGCGGCTGTCAGAACATCCTATATATAATATTTCAGGAGCCTGTCCTTCAGATAGTTTGCTAAAGTAATCTTTATCCAGTTCAAGACGCTTATCAATCCAGCCTTTGTTGTTTATAAAAACCTGTTTAATATCCATTGTAGAGTATTTGTAAGTTGTTATTTCAAAAATACAAATTACATTATTGCTGTAATGTGAATAACATATATTTAACAGGAAAATTAATGGTATAACGGCATTATTTTACAACCTTGATTACATTCTTATCCCAAAGTTTAATGGCATAGTCTTTAAAAACTTTTGGAGCTTGTTTAAAAGGATCGTCAAAAGTATATTGGCCGCCTTCGTATTCTGTTTCGCTAATCCTGACTTTTGTAGAGCCGCGCATGGCATATTTTTTAGCGCCTTCATACATCAGCACTTTCATGTTTATGGGGCTGGGGTCGCCGTGGCAACCGGTGTTGTACATAAGCCATACCTCGGCTTTACCGTTCTTATCAAGATCGGTTACGGCAAAAGTATTTTTTATAAAATTTGCCTCCAGGTCTACCGGGCAATCTTTCATAAAGTCATACACTTTCCACTTTTCTGCCCACACGCCGTTTTTCAGCACGTAACAGTAGGCGAATAGTTCAGCATCCCTAAACGATTCATCTGTTTCCGCCTTGCTTTGGTATTCGCCGGTTTCGGTAGTAACCACGATAGTCTCCTCCCCACCGTCCTTAAACTTTACTGCACTAACTATTTTGCCTTTGTAGGCAATAGCTTTCGGGATAGAAGTTTTATCTAATTGTGTGGTCTTTACTTGTGCAAAACCAGTAATACAAAATAATAACAGTGTCAGGTTTAATAATTTCATAATGATGATTGGTTATTCAAAACCTTTAATAAGCACATCTAAGATTTGTATGGCAGCTTCGCTAATCTTGGTACCGGGGCCAAAAACAGCTACCGCACCGGCATCAAAAAGATACTGGTAATCTTGTGCCGGTATAACCCCACCTACGATTACCATAATATCCTCACGGCCGTAGTTTTTAAGCTCTTCTATAACCTGAGGAACAAGCGTTTTATGGCCAGCCGCTAATGATGATACTCCAAGTATGTGCACATCGTTTTCTACGGCCTGTTTAGCGGCTTCTGCGGGTGTTTGAAACAGCGGGCCAATATCTACGTCAAAACCTACATCGGCATAGCCTGTAGCCACTACCTTTGCCCCACGGTCGTGCCCATCCTGACCCATCTTAGCGATCATGATGCGTGGGCGGCGGCCTTCCAGTTTTGCAAAATCATTGGCTAACTGCCTTGCTTTTGCAAAACTCGCATCGTCTTTAATTTCTTTGCTATACACTCCGCTGAATGATTTAATTTGTGCTTTGTACCTGCCGTAAACTGTTTCCAATGCATCGCTTATCTCGCCCAGGGTAGCCCTGTGGCGTGCGGCCGTAATGGCCAGTTCCAGTAAATTACCCGTGCCCAGTTTTGCTGCTGCGGTTAATTGCTCCAGGCTCTCTTTTACTTTACCGCTGTCGCGGGATGCCTTAATGGTAGCCAGTTGCTCTAACTGCTGGCGGCGCACCATTTGGTTATCTACATCTAAAATATGCAGCGGGTCTTCTTTTTTAAGGCGGTATTTGTTTACGCCAACTATAATGTCCTGGCCGCTGTCTATACGTGCCTGTTTGCGCGCTGCGGCTTCTTCTATACGCAGTTTGGGTATGCCTGCCTCTATAGCTTTGGTCATTCCGCCAAGTTCTTCTACCTCTTCTATAAGCGCCCATGCCTTTTGAGCGATCTCATTGGTAAGGCTCTCTACATAAAAGCTACCACCCCAGGGGTCTACCGTTTTGGTTATTTTAGTTTCTTCCTGTAAAAATATCTGCGTGTTGCGGGCAATACGCGCCGAAAAATCTGTAGGCAATGCAATAGCTTCATCTAAAGCGTTGGTGTGTAATGATTGTGTACCTCCGAAAGCTGCCGCCGCTGCCTCTATACAGGTACGAGCCACGTTATTAAACGGATCCTGTTCTGTAAGGCTCCATCCACTGGTTTGGCAATGGGTGCGCAGTGCAAGCGATTTTTCATCTTTAGGGTTAAACTGTTTCAGCAGCTTTGCCCATAACATGCGCCCGGCACGCATCTTGGCGATTTCCATAAAGTGGTTCATGCCAATAGCCCAAAAAAACGAGAGGCGCGGTGCAAATTCGTCTATCTTCATGCCTGCGGCAAGGCCCGTGCGGATGTAATCTAACCCGTCGGCCAATGTATATGCCAACTCAATATCGGCAGTAGCACCTGCTTCCTGCATGTGGTAGCCCGAGATACTTATCGAATTGAACTTGGGCATTTTTTTGCTGGTAAATTCAAAAATATCAGCAATAATTTTCATCGATGGGGCAGGGGGGTATATGTAAGTATTGCGCACCATAAACTCCTTTAAAATGTCGTTTTGTATAGTGCCCGAAAGCAGTTCCGGTTTAACGCCCTGCTCTTCGGCTGCCACAATATAAAACGCCATAATAGGAAGCACGGCACCGTTCATGGTCATAGAAACCGACATCTCATCCAGCGGTATCTCATTAAACAGTACCTTCATATCCTCCACGCTGTCTATAGCTACACCGGCCTTACCAACATCGCCCACCACACGCTCATGGTCGCTGTCGTAACCGCGGTGCGTAGCAAGGTCAAACGCTACCGAAAGGCCTTTTTGACCCGCAGCCAGATTGCGCCTGTAAAAAGCGTTGCTTTCCTGCGCGGTAGAAAACCCTGCATACTGGCGCACCGTCCAGGGGCGGCGCACGTACATGGTAGCATATGGCCCGCGAAGGTTGGGTGCAAAACCGGCACCAAAATCCAGGTGTTCCAAGTTTTCGGTATCGGCTTCGGTATAGGTTTCTTTAAGCTCTATCCCCTCGGCGGTAACAAAAGGTTCCTGTTCGGGGGTATAAGGCCTGGGTTCCGTTTCAGAAGCCGTGAGCTTTAAGTGCTGGAGGTTTTTTCTGTTCATACGTTACTTATTGGCTTCGGTCTTCTCAGTTTCTAATCGTTCCTGTTCTATTTTTTCAGCCAGCCTTTTTGGTATAATTGGGCTTACAATGGTTCTTCTGGGGTTTATTTTTACGAACGGAAAAAGCTCCAGGTCGTGACTCATTCTGTCGGCTTTATTGGGGTATTTGTTGGTGCCCAGTAAAACCTCCTTACCGCTATCAAACAGCTCCTGTTCTTTGTTGGCGCTTTCCTGTATTTTACGCTGAATAGTGTTTTCTTTAAGCTGTGCTAAAAAGCCACCGTTAGCCTCAATATCTTTAAACAGGGCAAGGGCTTTATCAGCCAGCTGCTGTGTAAGTTCTTCTATATAATACGAGCCATCTGCAGGATTGTTAACCTTATCAAAATAGCTTTCGTGTTTTAAAACTAAAAGCTGGTTTCGGGCAATGCGGTCGCCAAATTCATTGCTTTTATGGTACAGCGCATCATAAGGCAGATTGATAATTGCATCGGCACCGCCCAATATAGCGCTCATACACTCAGTGGTAGTACGCAGCATGTTTACATTGTAATCATACAAGGTTTTGTTGCGTTTGGTGGGCAGGGTTACAATATGGCAATCATGCTCATGGCCGTACTCTTTCGCTACAAGATTAAAAAGCAACTTTAGGGCACGCAACTTTGCGATCTCGAAAAAGTAGTTAGTGCCAACAGCTACCTGAATGGTAAGCGGCCTGTAAATGGTAGGTATACGATTAAAATATTCGTTAGCGTGAGACAGTGTATAGGCAATTTGCTGTACAATGTTTGCCCCCGCATTTTGATACAGGCTGGTATCTACGCTTAAAAAGCTGAGGTTGGTGCAGGCTATCGCTATGGTATTTAGAGCTTCAAAATTATCGCTGCTGTCATACCAGTTCCCTTCTTTTGCAAGGTGGCCTATAGGATCAAGTTGCACATAAAACTGCGACCCGTTTTGTTTTGCAATAGCATCAAGCTGTTTTACGAAATCGATTGAAATGAATTCTAAATGAAAGTAAATAGAAACTCCGTTACCAATACCTGATAATAGTTTGTTTACATCAACATCAGGAGCAGTTAGGGTAAAACGTATTGCTTCGGCGCCGCGTTTAAGGGTGCTTAATGCGCGGGCGTTGCTTTTATCTACATCCTGAACAAAAATGTCCTGGCAAATTGCAAATTGCGAGGCTTTTGTATTGGGGATAGCTGCATCTTTAGTTTCATCAATATGGTAAAAAGGCTTCACCTTTATACCCTCAGGACTTTCCCAAACAAGGGTTTCGTTATAATCAGCGCCTTTTAGCTCAAACTGTATTTGCTGTTTCCATAATTTAGAGGATACAGGGCCAAATTCATCAAAAAGATTTTCGCTCATGCGGTATATTTTTATAAAGATGTAGAGTCCTCGTCTGCAGGGGCATCTTCTTCAAATTCAATAATATATATGTCTTCATTCTCGCGCTTCATGTAATATTTTTCGCGGGCATATTTCTCAGTTTGGTCGCCGTTTCGCAGCTGCTTAATGCTGGTACTGTCTTTCTTAATTTCCTGAATATAATACTGCTTATTATCCTCCAGCTCCTGAATTTCGTTATTAAGCAACTGATGTTCAAAATACGAATAATTATCAAGAAACGTCATCCATACTATCACAAAAATAATAACAAGCACGTAGCGGTTGCTTAAAAAATTAAGAACCGGATAGCGGCTGGAAAAATTTTTAAAAAGCTTCATTATTTAAATTCCAAATTACAAATCTCAAATTACAAACACTCCAACGGGAAAAATTCCAAATAGCAAAATCCAAGCATAAAATGTCAAAACAAACACAGACAGCAATTTTACAGAATGATTTAAATTGTAGATTTCTCTAATATTGAAGAGACAATCTTTTTTATTTCTGTTGATTCCTGTATCAAAACCTCAATATCATTCATAAAATCAGGGTTGCAAACCTTCAGCAAAGAAAGCCAATAATTAGATTCTTTAGCTTCCTTACGGCAAATTTTTATACGGTAGTAAAAATCTTTTTTACTTAAAGATTCATTGGCTTCAATATAATTTGCACCAACCGAACCAGATGAACGAATTAATTGTTTACCGTCTTCTATCACCTCAATTGTTTTGGGCATACGTTTTAAAGGGAACCTGCAATCTTTTGCAAAGATAAAAGTTCGTTGTTCTAAATCATATACCTTACCGCTCATAAATAATTTAATTTTGGTTTTTGAAATTTCCCGTAGGAATGTGTTTGTTATTTGGTACTTTCTTTTGTTATTTGAGATTTGTAATTTGGAATTTCATCATAGAATCCTCTGGTTTATCACCGCCCTTACCACATCTATAGCCACGGTGTTGTATTTATCGTTAGGTATAATAATATCCGCAAAGGCTTTGGTTGGCTCAATAAACTGCTCGTGCATTGGTTTAAGGGTGGTTTGATAGCGGTTAAGCACCTCATTCATATCGCGGCCACGCTCTGCAATATCACGTTTCATGCGGCGGATAAGGCGCTCGTCTGAATCGGCATGGACGAATATCTTTATATCAAACAATTCCCTAAGCTGAGGGTCGGAAAGTATCAGTATCCCCTCTACGATCATGACCTTGCAGGGGTGGGTAAGGATGGTATCGGCTGTGCGGTTGTGGGTTACAAACGAGTACACGGGCTGCGGAATCGCTTTTCCTTGCTTAAGGTCTTTAAGCTGGGCAACCAAAAGCTCAAAATCTATGGCACGCGGATGGTCGAAATTTATCAGGGCGCGCTCATCAAAACTAAGGTGGGTGGTGTCGCGGTAATAATGGTCCTGGGATATAACGCCGACTTCCGTTTGCGGAAACTCGTTTATTATTTGGTTTACCACAGTGGTCTTACCACTTCCGGTTCCACCTGCAATTCCTATAATTAACATGGTATTGGTTTTGTGCGCAATCAGGGCGCGGGGTTTTCTTTCTTTTTAAGGTCCTGCACAAGGCTGTAGCAAAAGTAAAGCAAAATAAGCGCTCCTACAGCAATGCATACCCACATGATCCACGGGCTTTTGCCACCGTTTATGCCTTTTGGCTTAGCCGACAGCAAAACCGGCTTGGCTAACGCTGCCTTTGGAATACTGTCAGATATCTGGTCGCGGAAGTTCTCTAAATCATAATCAGGGGCAGCCAGTTCTTTATTGCCTGCCATAACAGTATATTGTTCACCGGCCTTAAGGTCGGCTATGAGCTTTACCGGGTTTTGAAAAACTTTTACCGATGCTATTTCCAGCGCCTCATTATCCTTATTATCAATCTCTATAACAACTTTGTTCTCATTTAAATTTAATCCATCAATCACATTTTTTGATGAAGAATTAAGGTCGAAGGCATAAAACTCCTCCATATATGGTACCGTTTTCTTCTTGCGCCTTTTTACACGCTGCAAAAACAGGCGGGCGTTGCGCTTGTATAATGATGGCGACTTAATAGTAAAGGCAATGCGGTTGATGGTAACAGGTTCGTTAAAGCTTATGGTAACGCGGGTTTTCTTTTCCAGCGCCAGTTGCATTATTTTTACGTGGCTGTTAGCGGCTTCTAACAATACGGGTGCCGTTTGCGTGCCTGTAACACTACCTGCTGCCAGTATATTAAGCGGAAGCGTTTTCTTATCGTTAAAGCTAATTTTAAGGTAACGGTAGGCATTAACCGGCATGGGCAGAGTTTTGTAAACCAGCGTATCTGTATGGCTGTACAGGCCGCTAATCATTTGGTTATTTACAAGCCCAAACCACTCTTTATTATCGTGGCTGCCACTAATGCTGTAGGTTTTGGCAGCATCGGTATTGGCAATGGCCAGGGTAATGGCATCCCACTTTGCAGCCCCGGTGTTTTGTACAATTACCTGAGATATAGTATCGGCTACAACGCTTTTAGAAAGCAGGGTATACTCTTTAAAATTGTATTTAGAGACGGCTTCATTAGCTTCTTCCAGCAAATAAGGCACTTCTTTTTTCCTGCTGTCCCAAACACGTATGCCGCTTAGGTTAACATCGGTATGGCTCCTAAATTCGGGCGTCAAGGGCACAGCGTGCAGTCCCGAATTTTTTACCCCGGTTATTTTAGATGATGCCGTAAACTGCTGTGCAAAAGCGCTTGCACTTAAAAGCAGCAGGAGGAGTATTTTAATTTTCATTTTCAGCGCTGTTTTCGTCGTTAGTATCGGCCGGTTTCCCTTCTATAACCAGTAATTTTAATTTTTGGTACACAAACGATATTACCAGTATAAGCACACCAAGCAGTATAAAGGCTATTATTTTACCGGTTTCGGATACGTTTCGTATATCATATACGAACAATTTAAGGATGGTAAGCCCAAGCAGTACCAGTGCCGTAATACGGATGTTCTTTATTTGTTTTTTGATGCCTATGAGCAGCAGCCCGCAGGCAATAACGCCCCACAGTACCGGATATCCGGTTTTTATAACCTGGTTGCGCATAATGTATATAGGCTCCCACTCGGCTGCGGTTAGAACATCATCATTGGGTACCGGGTTTAAACTTACAACGAGCCAGTGCAGCATCAGTTCAGAACTTGCAAGGTACACCAACAGAAATACGGCTATCCACGGCAGTACACCTTTGTATCTGAATAGTGCAGTTGCCCTGTCGCGATTTAGTTGGTATACTAAAATCACGGTATACACCACTGCAGCCAGCAGAGCAAAGTGCAGCCAGTAGGCTAACATAGTAGCAGATTGTGATAACAGATAATACTCAACCTCATAATAGGCCAATGCTGAAAAGAATAGAATAAATGCTATTGTATTGATTATGCCTATGGCGCTGCCAAACTGCTGTGTCTTAGCATTGTTACCGGTACAGTATACTTTTATAAAGATGATAGTAAATACCAAATGGTATAAAACTGCAAAGCTGTACACTGCATAACTGCTCTCTAAATAATTAGTGGTTTGATAATTAAGTTCTATAAAACCAACAACGTACACCAGTAGTATCGTGATTATTTTAGCAACACTGCTGTAGTTCTTCACGTTGAACGGAACACCATATACCGAATAAACGCCACTATCTTTTTTAAGTAATAGTAATACACTAATGCACGACGCTATGGCAAACAGCCCCGTTAAAAAGGCAGGGTTAATTACCGCTGTAAGCAAATTGTTCCCGTAATATAAGTTGCCCCAGTCGATCATCAGGCTTATCAGCATGAGCGAATGAACGATAGCCGACCCAAACCGGAACGTTTGTATGCCCGATTTTTGTGCCAGCCACATAAGCAGCACGGCTTCGGCAGCCCAAAACAGGGTAATGTAGTTGCCTTCAAACTGAATAGGTATGGTAAGCGTTACAAAGGTTAAGGTTAGCCCTATAAGTACGTAAATGATCTTTTGGTCCATGGCCAGTTTTTTAAACAGCAGCCAGGCAAAGCAAAAATTAAAGAAACCTAATAATAGGGTAAATAGACCTTTGTATTGCGGCATAAAGTTATCGAGCGCATACATGCCGCTACCGTAAAACAAAAACGTGTTGCTTACCAGTATGGCGAGTTCCATATTGGTAAAAGCCGATTTGTTCCTGATGTTGTTAACAATGTTCATTACAATAAATATCAGGTAGAATACCAGCCCGAATATAAGAGCCCCATCATACGGTGCATCTTTGCCATCAATATCAAACAGCCAGGCGCCGTATAAAATTACCGTGAACACGTATGCCATGGCGTTTATAAGGCTCCATTTTTTGTAATACGCTATAGATAGTATACCAATATTTAGGATGGCGATGTAGGTAAATAACACTACATAGTTGCCGCTGCCGGTACTCACCATAAAAGGGGCGGCAAAACCACCAATAAGAGATAGCGCAGCCAGTTCTTTACGATCGTAGCTTACCGATATAAACGCGCTAAATGCCGTAATGGCTACCATGATTATAAAAGCAACCGTTTGGCTAAATAACTGATAGTCATGAAAGGCTACTGTTATGGTAAAGTAAAATATAGATATGGCGCCGGCAACAAGTACCGAACTGAATGCCTTATAGTTAACCCGGAGCTTGTGCGCCACCAGCATTACAATACCACCGGCTAATATGCCTATGCCCACACGTGCCGGCTCATTGATCCAGTCTTTATCTATGGCAAATTTTACAAAGTAGCTTATGCCAAGTACCAGTATGAGGATCCCGATCTTGTTGATGAGGTTCTCCCCAATGAATTTTTCCAGATCGGGGTTTTGCTCTTTAAAGTTCTCCCACCACGATTTTTGTGGAGGTAGTACTATTTTAGGCTGCGGTTTTGGTACAACAGGCGGTGCCTGTATGGCCGCTACGCGCTCTAAAGGTTCTGCCGGTTTAGGTGGTGCCGGAGTAACGGGTTCCGTTACGGGCGTAACAGGCCGGTCGGCAATAGTGGGTGCAGGCGGTGCAACAGGCTGTGCCGCCCTTCGTTCTTTAGGCCAGTCGGTAACAGTAGGGGCGGGAGCAGAAGTTGCAGTAGGGGTTATAGGTGTATCCTGCTCCGTACGGCGTTTTAAGGCATCGATCCTGCGGTTCATTTCAAACAGGCTTTCGTGCAGCTTGTCTACCTTCCGCGACAGCGAATTGTTGGAAACTATAATTATTATAATAATTGCAATAAGTAATACTATTTCCATTGGTGGTTTGGCTTGTTGTTGTAAATGTACTATTAAATTATAAAATGTACGGCATACGCGCAATGTACAATTAGCGTTGTAAGGATGCGCTTATATTTGCTAAAAAACTATATTTGAAAAAAATAATAGGGCAACTTTAAAACTGCCTTAAAAAATACCTGCTATGTTTAAACCATTTGCCTTTTTTATATGCCTGCTTTCTTTTACAGGCATGCTTGCACAAAGCGACGTTATTTATACCATACACCAACGTAGTTTTTTTGACAGTAATGCCGATGGCAACGGCGATTTTACCGGTATCAAACAGAAGCTGGACTATTTGCAGTCGTTTGGGGTAACTACTATTCAACTGTCGCCGGTGTACCAACTGGAAGATAAAAAATCTGATGCTAAAACGGCTTTTGAGAAATTCATGCCTCAGTACGGTACCTTTAGAGAGTACATTGGTTTGGTTAACGAGGTGCACCGCCGAAGCATGAAGATATACTTTGAGTTTGAAATGGACTACCTGCAAACTGCAATTTCTAAAGGTGAAGATCTGAAAGTGAAAAATAATGCCATAAAAGGGCTTACCTATTGGGCCGACCCAAATAAAGACAAAAACTTTTATGATGCGCCCGATGGTTTTGTGTTCACAGGCATGGCAGATAAATTAGACCCAACCGATAAAGTAAGCCTGTTTAAAGAGTTGTGGCTACCGCTTATAACCAGCCTTAAAAAGATAAACCCTAAGCTACAGATAATTACATACCCGGCAGATAAAAATTCATCCGGCTACGAGTATTTTGAAAGGGCAGGGGTAGATGCGGTATATTCATCTAAACTACAGCATGCTATAACAACTTTTAATAAGCGCGCCATTGTTGCTGCTGCCGATAGTGCTTTTGTAAAACTGCCGCAGGGTAAGCATTCTATACTTTATATTGAAGACCATAACACAGGGCGAATTGCAGGTAAAATAACTAATGTTAAAAAGTTACAGGCCGCTACCGCGCTTACCATGCTTTTAGGGGTGGGAACGCCATCTGTACATTACGGGCAGGAAATTGGCATGAAGGGCGGACTCGTTAAGGCTGAGGATGGTACCGTGCAGCCCTTTCCTGAGGCGATGGAATGGTATAAAGAAGATAATGGCGCAGGGATGGCCTACTGGTATAAGGATGTTGCGTCGCTGTGGAGCAACCGTGCTGCAAAGCCTGCGGATGGTATATCGGTAGAAGAAGAGCAGGCTGATGCCAACTCGATGTTTAAGTTTTATATGTCGCTTTACCGGCTTAATGCGTTAGAACTTGCCCTTAAAGATAAAGGGGTGTATAAAGAACAGCCTAATGATAATGATGATGTAATTTCGTTTACACGATCGGCTAAAGTGGGGGAGGTGCTTGTTGTGGTAAACCTGTCTGACAAGCCGCAAGTTGCCATGCTGGAAAACACCGGCGAGGTTAAGGTAGATAAGTTAAAACTGCTTATGGGCGATCCTAACGTGGTCTTTCCACGTGGGGGCCGATCATTAAATTTACCGCCGTATGCCGTTCAGGTATGGAGGGTATTGCATTAAAACAGCTTCTATATAGGTGCATTAAGCCTGTGCGCATAGCAATGGTGCAGGTCTTTTTTGTAGTAGTAGTATAATAATGTAGTAGTAGGAAATAATAGTAGTGTTCAATCCATAGGGTAACTTAAATGTTGTGCAGGGTAATCGCCGTGAGGTATGAGACTCGTTTGTTCCACTCCTCCGTGAGGTTGTATTTGTTAGAGGGTATCCGCCAAATTTTAGTCTCATAAATGCATTTGCCAAACTTTTCTAATTCTTTAGATGTGGCAAAGTCCTTTAATTTTTCGAGGCCCCGCATAGCTACAATAGCAAAGTCCGGTTTTCGGTCTAACTTTTCAACGGTCTCAATAATATCGGTAATGCTTTTACGCTGCTGTGTTGGCGCTCCCGATACAATAAGCACATTTTTTTGCCGTACCGTAATTACAAGTGTTCCGTCGTTAGAATCAGAAACGTTAGCTACCTGCTCTAATGATACCTTACCGGATTCTGAAAAGTATACCTTGCGTATAACCTCAGGTTTAAGCCTCCTGCAAACTTCGTGGATCGTCTCGGCCTTGCCGGAACTTCGTGCTCCTTTTACAATTATGTATTTCATAGCATATAGTGAGTTATTACTAAAAAATTGGGCATTCCTCTCAAATTGCGTAGTAGCGTAATAAATAATAATATGTTAACTATTCCAGTAAAATTTTAGATAATTATCCAAAGTACAGTATCAAATTTATGAAATGTTTAATGATTTTCCTTACGGTTTTCCGTAATTAGGTGTTAAAATAAACTTAAATACTGAATTTCAGCGGTTTATTTCACAATAAGCTAACATAGGTTAGATAAGGCCCATATCTTTTGCAATAGATATAAGATGAATAGTATTATGCGCTTTAAAATTCATTTTAAGCTTATTTAAGCGTTTTTCGATACTGCTGGTACTGGATGTTTTTTTAAGCTGGTTTCTAAAAGTATCGCTAATCTCTGCCTGAGTCATACCTTTGCTAAGGCAAACCAGCAATTCTATATCATCTTCATCTATGCGGTGCGAAAAATCTTTTAAAATGTAGGTAAGGTGCGGCGAAATGTATTTTTCGCCGGTGTTGTATATGTGGTTTACGGCTTCAATAAGTTCGGTAACACTTTCCCGGCCTTTTGCTACAAAGCCATCAACCCTGTAGGTGTCAAATAACGACTTTATCCTGAAAGGCTTATCATCTACCGAATAGGCAATTACACGTATAAAAGGCTGTTCTTTTTTTATTTGGTAAATAAGGTCTTCCCCGGTCGAAATTTTTGTTTCGCGATTAGAGTCCTGAAAAGAAAGGTCGGTAACAACAAGGTCAAAAGGGTCGTTCTCATTATATGCTTTTTTTAATTTTAAGAGAGCTTCATCACAGTATTTGCTGCTGTGAATGCTGGCATTAAAATTAGCGTGCAAGAGCGTGGTTACGCCAAGGCTAATACTGTCTATATCTTCTACAATTAAAATTTTACTAAACATATATCGTATTTGCCGGGTAAATTAATGTAAGGTGAAATCCGCGCCCGGCACTAAAATCAAAAATAAGGCTACCCCCAATAGCAACCATGCGGTTCTCTACATTTTGCAGTCCATTTTTAAAAATTATTTTTTCGCCAGCGGTGCCTGTACCGTTATCCGAATAGGTAATGTTGATCTTTTTCTTTTCCTCCTTAAAATCTACAAGCACTACCGTGGCATGGCTGTGTTTTGCCATATTTACCATAAGTTCCTGCAAAACGCGGTAGGTGGCTATTTTTTTAGAAGCTGTAATTTTATCCCACTCAACTTTTTCGAGCCCTTTTATTAAAACATTTATACTATCGCCGGCATAGCAGCCAAGCATCAGCTTTAGCTGTATGGGAAACCTGAAACCCGTATCAATATCATGGTTTTCGCGCGAAATGTTACGTGTGCGAAGGTAAATATCGTCTAACTGCGAGATAAGCTTATCTTTTTTTGTACCGGAAACCACCTCTTCGCTCGCTACGAACAGTATGGTGCTGTAAATTTCGTTGGCTATCTCGTCGTGTACCTTGCGCGATATGCGAGTTTCGGCGGTATAGGCTTCCAGCACTTTCTCTTTTTTATGCTTTTGGCTCAGCTTATAAAAAAGCACAAAAGATGCCGTTATGCTTGCTACCAACCCAAGTAAAAGTACCTTGTTGTAATCCTTGCTCATTTCCAGCAGTACCTCATGGCGCTGCCGGGTTTGCGTGCCGCCTTCCGGGGCCTGGCTGCAGCCCGTGCTAAAAAATAGTAGTGTAACAGCAGCAAGTATGTATGTTTTTCTTATCATAATAACTGGTAAAAAAAATGCATTAACATAGCCTGTATAAACCTGTAAGAGTTTGCATACATGGTGTTTTTTGCTACTTATGTGCAATATATTTGCCTGCCTGCACAATTGCGTTTATCAGCCTGTAATTGTGCAGGTAAGCAAAGGGTAATGTATTGAATTAAAACTGTGTAAAAGTTAGTGTAAATTTCTTAATCAAATTCTGATGTAAAGAATAATTTTACACTTGGGTATTTAGACTGCGTCATTTGTATAGAGAACTCGCTATCGGCCAGGAATACAAGCTGACCAAATTTATCTTTTGCCATAAATTTTTGCTTGATCCTTTTAAACTCGGCAAACTCTTCGTTTTTAGGGTCATCGGGCTTTACCCAGCATGCTTTATAGGCAGGAAACAGTTCGTAAGAACATTTAGCCCCATACTCGTGCTCCAGCCTGTACTGTATAACCTCATATTGTAGTGCACCCACAGTACCAATAACCTTACGGTTGTTCATCTCGAGGGTAAAGAGCTGCGCCACACCTTCATCCATCAACTGGTCTACGCCCTTTTCAAGCTGCTTGGCCTTCATTGGGTCGGCATTATTAATATACCTAAAGTGCTCCGGCGAAAAGCTCGGTATGCCTTTAAAGCTCATTTGCTCACCCTCGGTAAGGGTATCACCAATTTTAAAGTTGCCCGTATCGTGCAGGCCTACAATATCGCCGGGATAAGAGATATCTACAATTTCTTTCCTTTCGGCAAAAAATGCGTTAGGACTGCTGAATTTAAGGTTTTTATTATGGCGAACGTGCAGGTAAGGCTTATTACGCTCAAACGTACCCGATACCACTTTAATAAATGCTAAGCGGTCGCGGTGCTTAGGGTCCATATTGGCGTGTATCTTAAATACAAAGCCGGAAAATTTATTTTCATCGGGCTTTACATTACGGGTATCGCTGTCTTTTGGCCTTGGCGACGGGGCGATCTCTATAAAGCAATCTAAAAGCTCGCGTACCCCAAAGTTATTTAATGCCGAACCGAAGAATACCGGCTGTAGCTTACCATCAAGGTATTGCTGGCGGTTAAACTTAGGATATACTTCATCTATAAGCTCCAGTTCTTCCCTAAGCCTTTCTGCCGGCTTTGCACCGATGATACCCTCAAGGTCTGGGCTGGTAATATCATTAAAAGCAATAGTCTCTTCTATATCTTTACGGCTGTCGCCGCTAAACAGGTTGATGTTCTTTTCCCAGATGTTGTATATACCCTGAAAATCGTAACCCATACCAATAGGGAAACTTAGAGGGGTAACGGTAAGGCCAAGCTTTTGCTCTACCTCGTCCATCAGGTCAAAAGCATCTTTACCTTCACGGTCTAATTTATTGATAAAAACCAGCATGGGTATACTGCGCATACGGCATACCTCTACCAGTTTTTCGGTTTGTTCCTCAACCCCTTTTGCAACGTCTATAACCACAATAACGCTGTCTACAGCGGTAAGGGTCCTAAAAGTATCTTCGGCAAAATCTTTGTGGCCGGGAGTATCTAATATGTTTATTTTCTTGTCTTTATAATTAAACGCCAGTACCGATGTTGCTACCGATATACCCCTTTGGCGCTCAATTTCCATAAAGTCGCTCGTGGCGCCTTTTTTAATCTTGTTGCTCTTAACGGCACCCGCCTCCTGTATGGCACCACCAAAAAGTAAAAGTTTTTCTGTTAGTGTTGTTTTACCGGCATCGGGGTGGGAAATTATACCAAAGGTGCGTCTTCTTTCTATCTCTTCTTTAAAACTCATTGTGTCCGTAACTGTTGTTTAGCGTATTGAGTGCAAAAATAGATTTTTCTAAGCTATTTAAATTAACCTTAGTATAATATTTCGCTATAACGTTAACCGCGGTGGGCTAATTGCATTCCACTGTTGTTTACAGCATGGTGCATAATGCAATAAACCGGCACAACAATTATGAAAACTGTTAATAATAATACAATGAATATGGCTAAAAATGCTATTTTTACAATCACAATTACAAATGCTTAAGGTAAAAGCAGCCGTTTTTTGAGTGCTTATTTATGCACTGTGGAGAAGTAAGCGATTACCTATGACTGAATTTAATAAAGCGTAAAGCCCTGTACTGCCTATAAACAATGTTAAGTATGAAAAAAAAATACCCGGTTTTACATTACCATATCCTGTTTTGGCTGTTAGCGCTTGGGTGCGGAGCCTATGCGCAGCAGGACCCGCAGTATACACAGTATATGTATAATACGCTGGTGGTAAACCCCGGTTATACAGGCTCTACAGGTAACCTCGAGGCAAATTTACTGCACCGTACCCAGTGGGTGGGTATAGATGGTGCCCCGCAAACACAGGCTTTTAGTGTTCATGCGCCGGTGTTTAACGAAAAAATTGGGCTTGGGCTTAGTGCTGTGAATGATAAGATAGGCCCTGCCAATGAGGTATATGTAGATGCTAACTTTTCGTACAGCATTAATGTGGGGTTAGAATCTAAAATAGCATTTGGGCTAAAAGCGGGGGCACGCGTACTGGACATCGATTGGTCTAAAGGGCGCTATTACCAGGAAGGCGACCCGCTACTTAATACTAACATTAACAACAAAATAAACCCTGCTATTGGTGCCGGTATTTATTACTATACTGATACGTATTATGCAGGGGTATCGGTACCTAATTTTTTAAGGTCCGATTATTATGATGATATACAGGAGTCGACAGTATCAGACAGGCTGCATTATTATGTAATGGGAGGCTATGTTTTTAATTTATCTGATAATTTAAAGTTTAAACCCGCGGTGTTGGGTAAAATAGTAAGCGGTGCACCTATTACGGTAGATGTATCGGCTAACTTTTTACTATATGAAAAGCTAACTCTTGGCGCCTCGTACAGGTATGACGACTCGGTTAGTGCCCTGGCAGGTTTCCAGATAACGAGGGGTATCTTCGTGGGGTATTCTTATGATTATTCGGTTACCGACCTCAATAAATATAATGATGGCTCGCATGAGTTTGTACTGAAGTTTCAGTTAGTGCCTAAATCAACACGTATTAAATCGCCAAGGTTCTTTTAAACCATACCGCTATGACAAAAAGATTATTTTTATGGGGTTTAGTGTTGTGCGCAACGGTGGCTTTTGCTCAGACAAAACTGAAAAAAGCCGACAGGCTGTTTGGGGGCCTTGCTTATATTGAAGCCGCCAAGGCCTACGAAGATTATTTTACAACGATAGACAGCCCAAAGCCGCAGTCGCTTATAAATGCAGCCGAATCTAACTATTATACCGGCAATACCGGTAAAGCTGTAATGTATTACGAAAAATATATTGCAGGCGGTATTATTATCGAAGGAGCCAATATCGATTTGCATTACTCGCAGGCGCTACGGATGGAAAAAAAATACGAGCAGGCCGATTTTGTGCTCTTCGCCATGAATAAGTTTGATGAGAACAGGATGCAGGAGCTGGCAGAACAAAAAACGTATTTAGATAGTATAAACGACAAACCCGAAAAATTCGACCTTAAGAACCTCACATCTAATACTGATAAAGCCGACTTTGGTACCGTATTTTACGGTAAGCAGGTAGTGTTTACATCGGCTAAAGATGCACTGCGCGATGGCGCTAAGGTGTACGACTGGAACGGGCAGCCGTACCTGTCGCTATTTATTGCCGACCGTAATGCTGATGGGACGTTTAGCAATGAGCAGAAATTTTTAAACAGTGCACAAACCGGTTACCATAATGCGGCGGTGGGTTTTTCTCCCAATCTTAAAACCGTTTATGTAAGCGTAAATAATGTAGATAAGCAGGACAAATTACAAAACAGTAAAAAGGGTACCAATAACATTCAATTAGTTTACGGCGAGATACAGGGCGACAGGCTCAGTAAAAAACAAACTGCCGCATTTAACAGTACCGATTATTCTGTGGGGCAGCCGGCAGTGAGCAGCGATGGTAAATGGCTTTATTTTGTAAGCGATATGCCGGGAGGTTATGGCGCTACCGATATTTATTACTGCGAAATTTACCCTGATGGCGCGCTTGGCACACCTAAAAATGCCGGACCGCAAATTAACACCCAGGGCAGGGAGATGTTTCCGTACCATGATGGTACTACCCTGTATTTTTCATCCGACGGGCATTATGGCTTGGGTGGGCTTGATGTTTTTAAAAGCAGCGTAACCGGCGATAGCTATACGTTGCCGCAAAATTTAGGGAAACCTATAAACAGCAACCGCGACGATTTTGCCTACATTATAAATAATCAAGGCTGGGGATATGTATCATCTAACCGCGAAGGTGGCATGGGCGATGATGATATTTACTATTTTACACCAAAAGATGCTGCGTGCGAGCAGGTGATAACCGGAAAAGTAACCAATAAGAAAAGCGGCGACCCTATAGAGGGCGTTCAGATAAAGGCTAATGTTGCGGGCAGGGCTGTTAGCGCGGCATCTGATAAAAATGGAGTTTACAGTATAACCATTCCGTGTGATGCAAAATCCGATGTTACGGCTGCTTTAGAGGGTTATACTACTAATAAACCCGACGCAAGCGGCAATGTTGAATTACAAGCGTACAAAGATCTGGTTAAGGTGGAGGAAGATGTAGAAAAAGTAGATATAAACCCGATTTATTTTGACTTTGACCAATATTATATTACCCCACAGGCTGCAACAGAACTGGATAAAGTGGTTTTTGTGATGCAGCATTTTCCCGATGTGGTAATTAAGATAGAATCGCATACCGATAGCCGCGGTAAAGACGATTATAACCTGCGCCTTTCAGATGACAGGGCGAAATCAACATATAGCTATATTGTAAGCAAGGGCATAGACCCTAAGCGCATTGAAAGCGTAAAAGGCTACGGCGAAAC
>Ga0265780_10001060_pt1 | contig 40235 bp, 29 predicted proteins | sample P1T30metagenome_FD_192432 | JGI IMG/M metagenome (GOLD analysis project Ga0265780, IMG submission 192432) | Plant litter microbial communities from East Loma Ridge, Irvine, California - P1 T30 | ecosystem: Environmental > Terrestrial > Plant litter > Unclassified | place: USA: California...
GGAGTGGATTTATACTATGAAACCAATGTAGGTGCCGGATTACCAATCATCAAAACACTTCGCGACCTGATGCTTAGCGGTGATGAGCTCAGCAGGATTGAAGCAATCCTCTCTGGCACAATCTCCTATATTTTTAACAACTTCAAAGGCGACCGGAAGTTCCATGATGTGGTTCGTGAAGCGCAGGAGAAGGGTTTCACAGAACCCGATCCACGTGATGATTTAAACGGAAAAGATTTTATGCGTAAGATGCTGATCCTTGCGCGTGATGCCGGGTACGAGATGGAATCGACTGATGTGAGCATTGAAAACATGCTTCCTGCTGCTTGTATGGCGGCTTCGTCGGTTGCGGAATTCTATACCGAACTTGAAAACAATGCCAGCTACTTTGAGCATTTAAAACAACAGGCGGAAGCCGAAGGCAAAGTGCTACGATATATCGGCAAGCTTGAAAATGGTAAGGTGGAGATTACCCTGCAAACCGTTGATGAAAGTCATCCTTTCTACATGATGTCGGGCAGTGATAACATCATATCCTTTACAACCAACCGTTATGCGCAACGCCCGATGGTGGTTAAAGGCCCGGGTGCGGGTGCAGAGGTCACAGCTGCGGGTGTATTTGCGGACATCATAAACATTGGAAAAAGATGAGTGCGTCTATAAAGGTTTTTGCGCCAGCGACTGTGGCGAATGTGGTCTGCGGTTTCGACGTCCTGGGGTTTGCGATCAATGCGCCTGGCGATGAGGTTATCATGAGGATGGTCTCTGCACCAGGCATACGGATTACAAAGATTACTGGTGATGAAGGGCGGCTACCATTGGATCCTAAAAAGAATACGGTGAGTGCCAGCGTGCAGCATTACCTGAACCACATCGGACAGCCAGATTTAGGGCTTGAAATTGAACTGCACAAGAAGATGCCTATCGGTAGCGGCCTGGGCTCCAGTTCTGCAAGTACAGTAGCTGGTTTGTTCGCCATCAATACGTTGATGGATGGGCTCTTGAGCAATCATGATCTGATCCCTTTTGCAATGAAAGGAGAGGAATTGGCTTGTGGGTACGGCCATGCGGATAATGTAGCCCCAGCGCTGCTCGGTGGCTTTGTGTTAATTAGAAGTTATGAGCCGCTGGATATCCTGCGACTACCTTTCCCGGAGGAGTTATATGCTGCGGTGGTTTATCCCGAAGTCGACGTACCAACGAAAGACGCTCGGGAGATGATCCGCAGCAAGGTGCTGCTGAAAGATGCCGTAACGCAGATGGGGAATGTCGCCGGATTGGTTTCTGGGTTATTCCTGAAAGATTACGATCTGATCGGCAGGAGTATGCATGATGTGCTGATTGAACCAATCCGTTCTATTCTAATCCCAGATTTCTATCTCATGCGAGAACTGGCACTGGCAAATGGTGCAATAAGCTTCGGGATCTCAGGTTCTGGCCCATCGGTTTTTGCGCTATGTAAAAGTCTGGAAACTGCGGAAAGTGTTACGACTGTTTTGCAATCGCAACTGAAATCCAGCGGTATCAAAAGCTTGTCCTTCGTTTCTAAAGTGAATGACGTCGGACCGCAAATCATCTCTTAATCCACCAAAACCATGAAACTACATAGTACCAATAACCACAACCAGCTGGTTGATTTTAAAACCGCAGTGTTCAATAGTATGCCCTTGGATAAAGGCTTATATATGCCTGTAGACATTCCCCGTTTGGAAGATGCATTCTTTGATAATATTGATCAGTATAGCCTGACAGATATCGCCTTTCAGGTTGCTTCGGCCCTCATCGGTGATTCCATGCCTGCGGAGGCACTGAAGTCTATTATAACGGATGCTTTGTCCTTTGAGGCGCCCCTGCAGCAGTTGGATAGCCATACGCAGGTGCTCGAGTTGTTCCACGGGCCATCGCTGGCCTTCAAGGATTTTGGCGCACGTTTCATGAGCCGCGTGATGTCGTATTTCCTGGAAGAAGGAGAACAGATGCTGGACGTGCTTGTAGCGACTTCCGGGGACACAGGTGGTGCCGTAGCACTCGGCTTTCTGGGTGTACCGAATACACGGGTGACCATACTTTTTCCGAAGGGTAAAGTGAGTGAGATTCAGGAGCTGCAGCTCTGCACCAATGGACAAAACATCCATGTGCTGGAGATTGATGGGACCTTCGATGATTGTCAGCGGCTGGTGAAGGAGGCTTTCGCCGATGAAGAACTAAATGCAGGTTTGCGCTTAACTTCTGCAAATTCGATAAACATCGCCAGGCTCATCCCGCAGACCTTCTACTACTTCAATGCCTATGCACAGCTGCGTAGACAAGGGATTGAAAAGATGGTAGTTGCTGTGCCTAGCGGGAATTTCGGAAATATCGCCGCCGGTTTATTAGCGCAGCGCATGGGGCTGCCGGTCGTGCAGTTTATCGCCGCAACGAATATCAATGATACGGTGCCTCGCTTTCTAGAGACCGGTGTTTATGAAACAAAACCTTCCGTACAAACCTACGCCAATGCTATGGATGTCGGTGCGCCAAGTAATTGGGTCCGCATTATGGAGTTGTTCGGGAATGATTTGAATGCGCTAAAAGCTGTTCTTAAAGGCTATCGCTTTACAGACGAAGAAACAATAGAGGCGATTAAGTCGCTTTGGGAACAGCACGGTTATGTCGCTTGTCCACACACAGCGATAGCATGGCTGGCAACACAGGCCTACCAGGCTGCGCATGTAGGTTCGGAGGCTGTATGCGTGTTTCTATCTACAGCACATCCCTGCAAGTTTCCGGATGCCCTGCCGCAAGAGGTTGCTTCGAAAATTATAGTGCCTGAAGCGGTAAAAGGTTTGAAAAACAAACAGCGGCAAGCGACGGCCATGGCTGTCGACTTCCCGCTGTTCAAAGCATATCTGCTTAGTATGCCTGAAGCTTAAAATATGGCTTGTGCGATCTTTCTGGTGGGCTCCGGATTACTCATGGTGTAGAAATGCAGCACAGGTACACCGAGGTCCATCAGTTCTTTACATTGCGCAATCATCCATTCCACACCGAGTTCTTTCACTGCCGTTTCAGTCTTGCAATCTGATATGGCTTCGCTTAGGTCTTCCGGCAGGTCGATGTGGAAGATTTTCGGCAAACTGATCAGCTGCTTCGAAGAAGTGATTGGTTTAAGTCCTGGAATAATTGGAACGTTTATGCCGTTTTCGCGACAGCAGTTCACAAATTCTACATACTTCTTGTTGTCGAAGAACATTTGTGTAACAATGAATTCTGCACCCATATCTACCTTTTGCTTTAGGTATTTGAAGTCGGTCTTCATGTTAGGTGCTTCGAAATGTTTTTCGGGATAACCCGCAACACCTACACAGAACTCTGTCTTAAAAGCGGAGTGATCTTCGTACAGATACTTTCCATGGTTCATCTCGATAACCTGATTCAATAGGTCTGTAGCATAGGCATGACCTCCTGGTGTTGGAACGAAGTGCGCATCTGCATGCCTGGCATCACCTCGTAGTACGAGTACATTGTCAATCCCCAGGAATTGAAGATCGATCAATGCATTTTCCGTCTCTTCCTTTGTGAAACCACCACAGATCAGGTGCGGAACGGCGTCAACTTTATACCGGTTCATGATTGCCGCGCAGATCGCTACCGTTCCCGGGCGTTTGCGGTAGGTGAGCTTCTCCAGCAGTCCGCTGTCGTGCTGCTTGTAGATATAATCCTCCCGATGGTACGTTACATCGATGAAGGGTGGGTTAAACTCCATCAAAGGATCAATTGCATTGTAAATGTCGGTAATACTTTTTCCTTTGATCGGTGGAAGTAGTTCGAAAGAAAATAAAGTCTTGCCAGCGGCTTTGCTTATATGTTCGGTAATTTTCATGTACGTATAGATGGTATTGTTAGTAGGCTAAGTTTGGTCCGAGCCAGCGTTCTGCTTCTTCCAGCGACATGCCTTTTCGGATGGCATAGTCGGCTACCTGATCTTTGTCTATTTTGCCGAGACCAAAGTACCTTGATTCCGGGTGCGAGAAATAAAAGCCGCTTACCGCTGCGGTAGGGTACATGGCATAACTTTCGGTGATCTTCAAGCCAATTTGTTGCTCCGCATCAAGCAATGCGAACAGCGTACCTTTCTCGGTGTGATCCGGACATGCCGGATAACCTGGAGCAGGGCGGATACCCGCGTATTTCTCTTTGATCAGTTCTTCATTGCTTAAAGCTTCTTCAGGTGCATAAGCCCAATACTTAGTACGCACCAGCTCATGCATCTTTTCCGCGAAAGCTTCGGCAAGCCTATCCGCCAGAGCCTTTACCAGGATACTGTTGTAATCATCATGGTTACGCTCGTATTCAGCCACCATCTCATCACAACCAATCCCTGCAGTTAAGGCGAAGCCTCCAAAATAATCCTCTACACCAGATTCTTGCGGTGCAATGAAGTCAGACAGCGCATAGTATGGATCTCCAGCTACTTTTTCGCCTTGCTGACGTAGGGTATGGATGGTAACCGGTTGGCCTTCTACATCCAGTTGAATATCATCGCCGATGGTGTTTGCCGGCCAAAAGCCAATTACTGCTTTAGCTTTCAAGAGCTTCTCAGCTACAATCTTCTCCAGCATGGCCTGCGCATCTGCGTACAGCTTCTTTGCAACATCCCCTACATAAGCATCTTCAAAGATCTTCGGGAAACTGCCTCTTAACTCCCAGGTATGGAAGAATGGTGTCCAGTCGATATAAGGTACCAGTTCTTCCAGCGGGAAGTCATGGATGATCTTCGTGCCTAAAAAGCTTGGCTTCGGTGCAACCTTCGAAAGGTCGATCTGGTATTTATTTGCACGTGCCTCTTCAATGCTTTTAAAGCGCTTGTCGGAACGTTTATTTAAGTGTGCAATCCTGGCTTTTTCATATTCTGCACGGATGCCACTGGTGTATTCTTCTTTAGCCTGTGGATTGAGCAAGGAGCTGCAAACGGTTACACTTCTGGATGCATCCAGCACATGGATGGCAGGACCAGAGTAGTGTGGTGCCACCTTCACAGCCACATGAATCCTCGAAGTTGTAGCCCCGCCGATGATCAATGGGATGGTAAAACCTTCCCGCTCCATCTCTTTTGCGAAATGCACCATTTCATCAAGCGATGGTGTAATCAATCCGCTGAGGCCGATGATGTCTGCATTGATCTCTCTCGCTTTCTTGATGATGTCCTGTGCAGGCACCATCACACCCATGTCTACCACCTCAAAGTTGTTGCAGGCAAGTACTACGCCCACAATGTTCTTTCCAATATCATGAACATCCCCTTTTACGGTAGCCATAAGCACCCTGCCGGCAGATGAACTTTGATTGCCGTCAGGGTTGTCCAGCTTCTCCTGTTCAATAAAGGGCAGTAGGTAAGCAACCGCTTTTTTCATAACGCGGGCAGACTTAACGACCTGTGGTAGAAACATCTTTCCGGCACCAAAAAGGTCGCCCACGATATTCATGCCGTCCATCAAAGGACCTTCAATAACCTGAATAGGTTTATCAAGTTGCTGACGAGCTTCTTCAACGTCGTCATCAAGGTACTCTATAATGCCTTTTACCAGGGCATGCGATAATCTTTCTTCAACGGTACCTTTGCGCCAGGCTTCATCACGTACCACTTCCTTGCCTTTACTTTTTATCGTATCCGCATACTCCACCAGTCGCTCTGTGGCATCGTCACGACGATTGAAAAGTACATCCTCCACCAATTCTAGTAGTACGGGAGGAATTTCTTCGTATACTTCCAACATCCCCGCATTTACGATACCCATGGTTAACCCGGCCTTAATGGCATGGTAAAGAAATGCGGAGTGCATGGCTTCACGCACCGTGTTGTTTCCTCGGAAGGAAAATGAGATATTGGAAACACCACCACTCACATGGGCATGTGGCAGGTTTTCTTTAATCCAGCGGGTGGCGTTGATGAAATCGACCGCATAGTTATTATGTTCTTCCAATCCGGTTCCTACGGTTAGAATGTTCGGATCGAAGATGATGTCGGAAGGGTAGAAGCCTACTTCGTTCACCAGGATGTCGTATGAACGCTGACAGATCTCAATCCTGCGTTCCAGATTATCTGCCTGGCCTTGTTCATCGAAAGCCATCACCACCACGGCTGCGCCGTATTGCATGATCTTCCTGGCACTCTCTTTAAACTTCTCTTCACCTTCTTTCAGAGATATGGAGTTCACAATACCTTTTCCCTGGATACATTTCAAACCAGCTTCAATAACCGTCCATTTTGAGGAATCGACCATAATGGGCAGTTTAGAAATATCCGGCTCAGAAGCGATCAGATTGAGGAACTTGGTCATAGCGGCTTCAGAATCGATCATACCCTCATCCATGTTCACGTCGATGATCTGCGCACCACCTTCTACCTGCTGGCGGGCTACGCTGAGTGCGCCTTCATAATCACCTCCAAGAATCAACTTGGAGAACTTAGGTGAACCAGTAATGTTGGTCCGTTCACCGATGTTTACAAAGATACTCTCTGGGGTTATGGTAACAGGTTCCAGCCCGCTAAGACGCAGGTGCATATCCACGGATGGGATCTTTCTAGGTTTTACATTTTTCGCCTTTCCAGCGATACATTTAATGTGATCTGGTGTGGTGCCGCAGCAACCACCTACAATATTCACAAAGCCATGTTCAATGAAATCTTCTACCAGATGTGCCGTTTCATGTGGCTGCTCATCATAGGCACCGAACTCATTCGGCAAACCAGCATTCGGATAGGCAGAGATGTAGCAGCCGGCTTTTGCAGAAAGCTCTTCAATGTGTGGGCGCATTTCTTTGGCACCCAAGGCACAATTGAAACCAACACTTAAAGGTTTTGCATGCGCAACCGAATTCAAGAATGCTTCAGCGGTCTGGCCAGATAAAGTTCTGCCTGAAGCATCTGTAATGGTACCGGAGATCATAATCTCCAGTTTACGGCCTATTTCATGCTCGTATTTTTTGATGGCTACAATTGCAGCTTTTGCATTCAGCGTATCAAAGATGGTCTCAATCAACATTACATCCGCACCACCGTCAACCAGTCCACGTACCTGCTCCGTATAGGCGGCTTCCAGCTCGTCGAAGTATATCGCCCTAAATCCCGGGTCATTCACGTCTGGCGACATGGAAAGCGTCCGGTTCGTCGGGCCAATAGCACCCGCCACAAAACACCTTCGGTCCGGGTTTTTAGCCATAAATTCCCGCACGGTTTCTTTTGCTACGCGGGCACCCTCATAACTCAGCTCATAAGAAAGATCTTCCATCTGGTAATCGGCCATGGAAATCCGTTGTGTGCTAAAAGTATTGGTTTCGATGATATCGGCGCCTGCTTTCAGGTATTCCAAATGGATTGCTTTGATAACATCGGGGCGCGTAAGGTTCAATAAATCGTTATTTCCTTTCAGGTCGCAAGGATGATCCTTGAACCTTTCTCCTCTGAAATCAGCTTCAGTAAGCTGGTATCGTTGGATCATGGTGCCCATAGCACCATCAATAATCAGTATGTGTTTTTCGAGTTCTTCTCTAATGCTCATTTCCTAGGTAATTAAGCATACCTGCTTCGCAAATCGTTGCAAAGGCGTGTATACTAAAGGCTTAATCAAGATTCCGGGGTAGGATTCGAATCACTTATCTTTCTGTTGCCGGTATGAAGTGGCTTCAGTAGAATGTAGCACCTTGTAAGCACAGGTTGCTAAGACTTCGCAGGGTCTGTCCCTCCATCTTTCTCTATAAGCAGCTACAAAAATGCAACAAAGAATAGTATAAAACAAGAAAAATGGCGTTTGAGCCAATTAAATTGCAAAGGACATCCAGCGAAATGCCTTGCTCCAAATATTATTCTGAACCTGATTGCTGCCCTTTATAATAGAGCCACTATCTTTATCTAAAATAACGAGCTATGAAAAATCTTAAATTTCTTTATATAAATATCCTCGCATGTTTGCTGTGCGTGGTAACGGCTAAAGCGCAGGACCTCAGTCTGAAAAAGCAGGTTTGGCCGGATAAGTATCTGATGGAAACCAAGACCTTGGTTAGTATCCTTGAGAATCCAAGGGCGGCAAAGCCAAACATCTATAACATCGGATTTGTGGGCAACATCCAGGGTGCGAAGAAACTTGCGGCAGCGAGTAAAGAAGAAGGGCTGGCACAGCTTAAATCAGAATTAAAGGATAAACCTAAAACCAGCCCTGTTATAATTTATTGCGGCTGTTGCCCATTTGAGCACTGCCCTAATGTAAAACCAGCTTTTACATTGCTGCAAAAGCTGGGTTATACCAATGCGAAGATCCTGAATCTTCCAACCAGCATTAAAGCGGATTGGATGGATAAGGGTTATCCTATGGCTAAGTAGTTATAGGTCGTTGTAGCTACATTGACTTAAGAAATCCATGCCCGGCATGCCAATTGGTGCGCCTGGTGGCATCTCCGTAGGTTCAGGCGTCACAAACTTATTAGGCTCCCTTTTAAATTCATCAATTTGCGAAAGCGCAAAAAGGTAAGTCGACTTATCTCTTGAATCTGCGTTTGAAAGTTTATTATTCATCCAGGTTTTAAGTTCTTCAAGTTCATATAAGGCCTGTCCGCGTACGAGCTCTGAGGCGTTGGTGTTTGCAGCAAGCATGATCAGGTACTTCAAAACCTGGTTGTTCACTACCGATTGCAATTGTCCTTTGTAGCCTTTCTCTTTGTCGGCCTTCCAGGTTTCCTTAATCAAACGATCTGCTACCTCTATAAAGCCTGGAAATTTCTTGTCCCTGGCATTATATTCAATTAAACGGCTGGCCCGTTCGCCGTCCAGCAGGTAGGATAGTGTTGTACTTGCCGCAGATTCAGCTGCAGCTATTGGATCAAACGTTGGTCCGGTATGTCCTTTGAAGGTTTCTATGGAAGCAGGATAACCTGAGGGTCGTGGCGGAATTTTCTGGATCAGTTGTTCAGGAAGTGCCAATGCATCAGGACTGATGGTACTCATCAGCGACTCAAAGGCACGCCATTGTTCTTGTGGTTCGACCATGCCGGTGATCTGCTGGCCGTCGTTTTTCACTGCATGGGTAAAGTATAAGCCCCCAATGGACTTGGCTACAGCTTCAATCTGGTAGCGATGCAGTAAATATGCAGGCACCAGCACTTCCTCCAGGGTAGCCATAGGCTCACCATCACGAATGGCCTTCTCCGAAAATCTGTCCAACACCTTACGGCGGACATCCATAATGTTCGTCATCTGATCGATCGGGTTCTGACCATCATCCCACTGATGAGAGCTTGGGTGCGCATTGCCCCCGATATCCGGGATATAAATGAATCCCTGCGCAAGTGTTTCCTTCATCATCTGATCAAGACCTTTATCTTCTGCTGCGACATCATTGAACTGTGTATAACCCCACATGATCGCGCGTTTGTCCCAGCTGCCGATGCCAGAAGCATAGGCATTGGAAAGATCTACCGTTCCATCCGGTTTCAACGAGAACCTTGGGTAAGGATAGTCCATCACGGAACCACGGTCTTTAGGACTTGCAGCAAAATTGTGGTTTAAACCTAACGTATGACCGATTTCATGTGCTGAAAGCTGCCTGATTCGGGCTAATGCAATTTCTTCCATTAATGTTGGCACCGGTTTACCCGTTTCGTAAGGCTGTAACAAGGCCTCTGCGATTAAATAATCCTGGCGGTGACGGTCGGAACCTAAGGTTACCACGCCTTTGATGATCTCGCCTGTACGGGGATCGGTGTAGGAAGAGCCGTAGGAAAATGCACGTGTAGGGCTACCAGATCTTGTAATCCAGTTAACCATGTTGTAACGGATGTCCATCGGGTCTGCACCCACTGGCAACTCTTCAATTTGAAATGCATTGATATAGCCTGCAGCTTCAAATGCTTGATTCCACCATGCCCCACCATCGAGTAGCGCCTTCTTGATTGGAGCAGGAATCCCGCGGTCTACATAGTAGCGAATTGGATTAACAGCCTCACTTTTTGCTGCTGAAGGATCTTTCTTTACCAATCTATGCCTGCGAATAAAGCGCTTTACAATGGGCTCGGACATCGGCGCCGAGAAATCCATATATGAAAACTGCTGGAAAGAAGAACGGCTGTCGAATCGTCGTGGTTTATAGCCATCATCCGGCAGGGCCACAAAGGATTGATGCATATTCACTGTAACTGCTGTCGCATCTGGAGCAAGCATACTTCGCCCACCAGCATTCCCACCTGTAAAGGTCAACATCGCCTCAAACTCTGTATTCTTTGGGAAGTTCTTGGTGTTCTCCATGTACAGCACGGATCGGTTTTCGTCCAGCTTATAGGAGCTACCATTAGATACCGAGCGACTGCCGAAGGTGCCAGTGACGCCCAATCTGGCGGCAATACCTTGATTATCGCGGATGATGAAAGGGCTGAGGTCTACCAGATACTTCCCGCCAGTGCTGGAAATCGGCGTAAAAGCATAGGTGACCGATTTAGCGAAGTTCTGTTCAACCGCTTTTACCTCGTCCTTATTGTCGCTAATTGCACGGTAGTTGTAAACTGGCTCCACCATCAAAATCTTTGGCCCTGCCTTCACGAATTTTGCAATCGTTGCAGCCGCCTGTCCACGTTCCGGCCCGCCGTTACCCACACCAGATGCGAGTGATCTGAAATACAAAAACTCTTGGTCCAGCTTGTCTATCTCCAGGTAAATCTTGCCTGACTTCTCATCATGGTAAAAGTTAAAGTAACCTTCGTATTTCTTAAGCTTAGTTAAATCTGGCGAAACACTGCCAGAAGGGGATTTCGTTGCCGTAATACCTGCCCTGTTTGGCTGATCCTGCGCATAAACAAAACTGCTGAGCGTAATAAGGCTGGCAAGTGTGGTAAATTTTAATGTCATAAGCGAAATTTGAAGGTTCAAGAAATAAGTTTGACCTAAAATATGCTTTTTATCGATTGATTTGATAGTAGAGCGGGCTTTTTACCGTAACGATGCCGTGATATAGGTTTTCCAATAGTTTAAATTGTAATAACTTAATTTTTGAAACATAAAAAAACCGGAACATATAGGTGTTCCGGTTGTATTTGAGTAAAAAACCTTTATTCAGGCTTAAATATTCAGGTTGTCTATCGTTTGTTGTTCTTTTAAGGCGTCAACATTGTTTTTAGTTCCAAAATTATCCTTCTTTTCATCGAAATACTCTAAAATGGAGCCAATGGTGTCCAGGTTATCAGCAACACGCTGATGCATATCCGGAAGGTCTTGTTCAAGACGCTTATCGCCCAATTCGATATTGTCTACTTCTATTTTGCCTAGCTTTTGAATTAATGCTTGTTGCGAATTCTGCAAATCAATCAATTCGTTTGCAATCTTCTGCATCAAATCAAACTTTTTAATCGTATCCATATCTTTTGGTTTAAGTTTAGGATATGAACTGTCCAATTACCAAGCCAACAATTGTCTAATGCTCAATTAATTGTATGTTGTCTGAATAAGGCAGCAACAATTAGGGTCCAATTGCATCTCTAAAGAAATGTTTGCTCAAGCTCTTTGGTCATTTCGTCAAGTCTTGCCAGGCGCGCTTTCTGCTTTCTTCCATCCCGAATGGAAACGATAAGCATAAATAGGGTAGTTATGCCCATTGCGGAGTATTTTAATGCTGCTGTTCCTGGACTTGTAACTTCCCAAATGTACATCATCACAGCAATCCACAGCAGCACCAGATAGATCCAGATGTATTGGGTAAGGACCTTGCGCTGCCAGCTGATCTTGTTCAACTGGTATTTAATAAAATCATTGCTGCTAACCTCCAGATTATCCTTTTTGAAATCGTAACTTCTCCAGGCAATAGCAGCAAAAACGATCATCAACAGGCAGGTGGAAGTAAGGCTAAGCTTAAAGGCCAAACCAAATTCCGCCTGAAATTTGATATACACGGTGACGATAGCGATTGTTGCAGCAACAAATCCGAGTGACATGCACAAGTTCGTACGGTAGAGACTATTTTGGTATTTATTCCACTTGGAATCCAAGTCTCTTTTCAATTCATTCAGCTCCATTCCGGAGTTTAAAGGCTGTGTTTGCCAGCTACTTTTTAGTTCTTCAAAGTTCATAATGCTTCTGTGTTGACATCAGTTTTAATAATCTACCCTTAATTCTGTTGATCTTGACTCCGACCAGATTTGCATTGTTCCCGGTGATTTCTGCAATATCTTTATAGCTTTTGTCTTCAAGTACCAGCGAAATAATCAGCCTGTCTGCCGGCTCAAGTTGATTAATGCAGTACCTCAGGTGATCAAGCCTGACTTCAGATTCCTTTTTATCTTCCATCGTATCTTCGTAGGCAACAGGAAAAAAATCAGGAATTGGTTCATGCTGGTGGCGTTTATTCTTCAAGTTAAAACTGATCGCTGTATTCACCGCGATGCGGTAAACCCAGGTACTCACTTTTGCATGTCCTTTGAAATTCTTGATGCTTTTCCAAATCTGAAACAGGATTTCCTGGTACAGATCGTCGGCTAGCGAGGCGTCATAGATGTATGCACGGCAAATGCGATAGATACTTGCGCGGTTCGATACGACTAATTTTGTAAAGGTTTCTTCGTCGGGCTTCTCCATATACGGTATTAGTAGGAGTAATCATCGCATTATTACAGGCCCTTAAGATAAATTTTTTCTGTAAAATCAATGCTGCGGCTGGACGGCTGCAGCATTGACATTTATAAACTTTGAGGAAGGCCAACTTCGAATGTCGTGCCTTTACCGGGAGTAGATTTTACGGTAATCAGGCCATTTAAAGATTGCACAAGGTGGGATACCAGGCTCAAACCAAAGCCGTAGCCTTTTTCGCCTACCGTACCAGGTGTAGTCTGCGCCTGTCCATTAAGGATCAACCTTATTGCCTCATCATCAAGACCTACTCCTGTGTCGGTTACCCTGATGGTTAATATTTTCTCCGTTGCACTCAGGCTCAAACCCAGATGTACCGAAACCTTTCCGCCTCCAGTGGTGAACTTAATGGCGTTGGAAATCAGGTTACCAGCAATTTGCAACAACTTGTTCTTTGAAAATGGCACAGACTCATTCCCTGCATTCAAGCTAACTTCGAGATCCACGTTTTTGAATTTCGCCTGCGGCTGATAAAGTTTAACAAGCTTATCTCTGAATAAAGGTAAATTGAACTCATTTTCCGCTAGCGTTTGCACGTTGCCTTCAGATAAGATTTCATCTGCAAGGTCGAGCAGCGAACGCCCACTTCTGTTAATCATGTTTATATATTCCATGAATTCGGTCACATCTCCTGTGGCACCCTGTTCTGCCATCAGTTCTGACAGGCCAATGATGCCCCCAAGTGGGCCGCGAATATCATGTGCAGCTTTCTTTTTGGATGCATTGGAATCATTGAGTTTTGCTCGCAGCAGTTCAAGCGCCTGAATGGACTTTAGACGCTTCACGACAGTCTGCGCAATAATTTCCAGCAGTTCTATCTTTTCTGGACTAAGGGCTTTCACTTCTTTGTCCAATACGCAAAGTGCGCCCACATTCAGGCCCGGCGCGAGTTGCAGCGGCATACCATAATAATACCGCAGTCCTTCGGAGCCTTGAACGTAATACTTGGTGCTAAAGCGCTCATCAAGTGTTAGATCCTGAACTTCAAATGGCTTGTCGGACATAATCGTGTACTGGCAAACAGATTCTTCTCTGGGCATCTGCTCCAGTTCCAGCCCCTGGTGAGCTATTGTCCATTGCGTAAAGGAATCAATGATGTTGATCAGGGAAATTTCCGTTCCGGTAACCTTCGTGGCTAGCAGGGTAAGATCCTTGAAGCTATCTTCTAAATTGGTAAAGTCTAAATCAATATTGGAAAGACCAATAATTCTTTCCAGTTCATTATGTGGTAGAGGAAATGATCTATTTGACATGCATAGGGATTGAAATTACAATAACGACCTTCTTATCCTATATATTATGCGCCGGCATTAGCTAAGGTGTTCCTTAATGGTATCCAATAGTACTTGCAGATCAAAAGGTTTATTTAGAAATGCATTTGCGCAAGACTCCCTGCTCATGAATTCTGCAGGCGCATGGGCCGACATTAGAATCACAGGGATCTGACCCGTTCGGGTGTCATTTTTGATATAGGTACATACATTAATGCCATTGCCGTCTGGCAACATGACATCAATTAAAAACAAATCTGGATAGCTTTTCTCAAAAGCCATATTGAAGTCTGCAACGGTTGGGAAAAGAGAAACATTATAACCTTCATCTTGCAAAAAATAGGTCAGAACATATCCAATATCCTCGTTGTCTTCAATGATATAGATATCACTTTTACTCATGGTGAGGTGTGTTAGGGCGATTTATAGGGTGATGCAAAGTATCAACTTTCAATGAATAATTAAAGAAAATTTTTAGATAGTGTTCAATGCTGACAATAAAAAAGTTTATACGCCGTTCGTGGATTTTCCGATCTTACTTTTTTATTTTTGGTTATAAACGCTAATGAATGAGATTACCTCTTAAAATGCTTTTGGTCGCGTTTCTTACCATCGGACTTACGGCGCCTCTTACTGCACAGATCTACAAGTCAGACAACCTTGAAATTATTCGACTGTCTGATCATATTTTCCAGCATATTTCCTATTTAGAAACGCAGAACTTTGGAAAGGTATCCTGCAACGGAATGATCGTGGTTAAAGATCATGAGGCGGTGGTATTTGATACGCCAGCGGAAGATCAGGCAGCACAGGAACTAATTATGTGGATCAAAACAAATTTGAACAGCAAAGTAAAAGCGGTAGTTTCGACGCATTTTCACGCCGACTGCTTAGGCGCCCTCAACACTTTTCATCAGGCGGGAGTTCCCTCTTATGCACAAGTGCTAACCCTTGAGCTGGCAAAACAGCAGCACTTTCCGGTTCCACAGCATGGATTTAGGCAGTCGCAGGTGCTCCAAGTAGGAGACATGTCCGTACAGGTCGGGTATTTTGGTGCCGGGCATACCCGAGATAATGTGGTCGCGTATGTACCTGCAGAAAAGATCATGTTTGGCGGCTGTTTGATCAAGGAGATCGGCGCCGGGAAAGGTAACCTGGAAGATGCGGATGAACGCGCCTGGCCCTTAACGGTGCAGAAAGTCAAAGCAAGATATCCAGCCCTAAAGTTGATCATTCCGGGACATGGCAAAGTTGGAGGTGCTGAATTGCTGGATTATACCATCAAGCTGTTTGCAAAGACACAAACTTCTAAATAATTGGCAGCAGGTTGCACATTGAGCCAGCTTCCAGCCGGAGTTGACAGGCCCTAGGGCCGGCTATTGGCCGGCAAAGGGCGGGTAGACCCCGGGTAGAGGGCGGGTAGACCCCGGGTTAACCCCGAACCTGACCCCTGATCTACACTTTCATTAATGCATAATGTGCTTATCTTGTACTAAAATGAATGCTATGGAAAAACGAAACAATAAATATCACCTAACGCTGGAGTTGAAACAGTATGCTACCGGGGAGACTGAACCAGCTAAATCATTGGAATTTGATTTCAGCAATCACGATGAAGTGTTTGCGATCATTGAAAAAATACGGGAGAAAGATCCCTTTAACGATCAGGAACAGGCGACTGAATTTGCGCTTGGTTTAAAGTTGTTTTCTGAAGTGATGATCAAGAATCGAAATCATCCACTTTTCGAGGAACTTAAAGAGGCATTTCCGCTATTTATGAAGCGGCTAAAAGGTCTATAGTTGGCCCTGCTGCCTACCGAGATCCACGTTCAAAACAAATCAGCAGGTATTTACCTTATTGTAGATACAAAGGAATATAATGGAATTCGACTGGCATAAGATTTTTTTCAGCGATCAGCAATACACTTTCTTCTGGGAGATACTGTTCCGCACGCCAATCATGTTTTTGGCTGTGGTACTTGTGCTGCGGTTCACCGGCAAACGTGGTGTACAGCAGCTATCCATCTTCGAAATGGTGATGATCATCACCCTGGGTTCCGCTGCTGGAGATTCCATGTTTTATGATGATGTAGGTATGTTGCATGCACTGGCTGTCTTTGCGTTGGTGCTGGCTGTTTACCGGCTTATCATCTGGCTCATCACCAAATTCGAATGGTTTGAGTTCATGATGGAAGGTAAGCCCATATACATCATACGCGAAGGAAAAATGTGCCTGGATGAGCTGAAATCGAAAGAGCTTGGATCGGATGAGTTTTTAGGTGCGCTTCGAGGGCAGCATGTAGATCAAATGGGGCAAGTGAAATATGCAGTGCTGGAGGATACCGGCAGTGTAAGTGTATTTTATTTTACAGACGAGGAGGTGCTTCCCGGATTGCCGATTCTGCCGGATGAATATGAGCGCAAGAGCACCAAGATCTTGAAATCTGGCTTATACGCTTGTTCAAAATGTGCGCGGACCTATAACCTCGAGCCTTCATCAGACGTCCCTTGTAAAACTTGTAGAAATAAAGAGTGGGTTGAGGCGGTTCACCGGAAACGGGTGAGCTAAGTCCTCAGGTTTGAAAAGGAAAATACTTCAATGCATTCCGCAGGTACTGCAAGGCTGTCGTAAGCTGATTTTCCACTGTTCGTTTAGAGATGCTTAACTTCTCTGCGATCTCATCATTAGAGAGCTGATTGGTTCTGCTGAGGGTAAATATTTCCCTGCAGCGTTTCGGGAGTTTATCGAGCGAGCCTTGTAATGCAGTTTCCAATTCCGCTGTATTGATGTTCTCGTCGCCCATATTCCGACTTTGGCGGCCGTCATTAAGTTCCGTATAGTCCTCCACATACACCAGATTACTGGCCTTTTTAGCTTTTAAAGCTTTAAACACATGGTATCGTGCTGCCGTGCTGAGGTAGCCCTTGAATTGCAGGATCTCATATTCATGGCGTTTACGCCATAGGTTCAAAAAAATGTCGTGTACAATTTGCGAGGAAGCATCCTCTTCTTTCAGATAGGCGAACGCCGTGTTATAGATCAGTGTCCAGTAGCGTTCAAACAGCGCATCAAAGGCCTTTTTGTCGTCGCGACAAATGGCACTCCATAATTCTGCGTCTGTACGTTCGTTCAGGGGCATAAGGTTTATATTGGTCGAATAAACGTAAATAAAATATTTTAATAATCTATGTGTGTGCTGCGCTAAAAAAGGATCTGATAGTATATAACCAAATATAACATCATGACTCCAGAGGAGCTTTTTAGATTGCAGGAGAAGTATCTTGCCGGCTTATGTAGCGGGGAGGAAGTTGAGTTGCTCAAGCAACATCAGCATGACTTTCAGTTGCTTGAACATCCCTGGCAGCCTGAACAGGGGGACCAAGAACACCTAAAAAGTAGAATCCTGCAAGGGCTCCACGAGCAAATGGAGGAACACACCTCTAAGCAAAAAACATTTCCATATTATTATGCAGCAGCAGCGGTACTGCTTGTCGGGCTTTTTGCCGTTTTCTTCTATCCGCAGCCACAACAGCAGGCGGATTTTGTGGCAAAGCAAACTAAAGCTGCAACAGCTGCAGTCATCAAACCAGGAACAACCAAAGCGACCTTAACCTTATCTGATGGTACAGTGATAAACCTGGATGACGTTCAAAACGGTGTTATTTCCCAACAAGGGAATGTTACGGTAGGCAAAGCTGCGGATGGTAAACTGATCTATCAGGTGAAGTCAGTTGCAGGACAATCACTAGTCTACAATACCATCAGTACCCCTAGAGGCGGCGAGTACCACGTTGTACTTCCAGACGGCACCAATGTTTGGCTAAATGCAGCATCGACGTTGCGCTTCCCTTCTGTTTTTTCGGGTGCAGAAAGAAAGGTTGAGCTAAAGGGTGAGGCTTACTTTGAAGTCGCTAAGAATAAACAGAAGCCATTTAAAGTGACGGTGAACGATATGGGCATTGAAGTGCTGGGAACACATTTCAATGTAAATGCTTACGACGATGAATCTCAGATTAAGACCACCTTATTAGAAGGATCTGTCCGTTTGCATGCCGGAAAGAATCATAAAATGCTCAAACCTGGTCAACAGGCGCGTTTAGATAAACAATCGGATTTCAGCATTGCGGAAGTAAATGTGGAAGAAGCCATCGCCTGGAAAAAAGGCTATTTCATTTTTGATAACGAAAACATTGAGAGTATTATGCGAAAGGTTTCGCGCTGGTATGACGTGGAAGTCACTTACCAGGGCAAAGTGGATCAGGGCCGCTATGGTGGTACCATTTCCCGCTTCGACAGTGTAGAAGGCGTTCTGAAATCTTTAGCGCTGACTGGATCCGTTCATTTCAGAACGGAAGGAAGGAGGATTATCGTGATGCCATAATTACTAGACAAACTATACGCTCACCATGCAATTCGCATATAAAAACACCAAATATTAAACTAATTATAATGAATAAGGATAAAAAATCTTTGAAGTATCTGATGGTGATAAAACTCTTACTTGTATTTGTTTTGTCGACCATCTTTCAGGTTAACGCTGCCACCTATGGACAGAATGTGACCTTAAATATTAAGAATGCCTCACTTAAAGAGGTGCTTGACGTGCTGCGTAAACAAACAGGGTATCACTTCCTTTACAGGACAGAGATGCTGAACCAGACTCGTCAGATGAGTATTAACGTAACCAACGAACCGCTAACCAAGGTTCTGGAGCTTTGCTTTGAAGGTCAGCCATTGACCTATTCTATCAACGAGAAAACGATCATTTTACGTGAAAAACCTGTTTCACCAATCAATAACGTGCAACAAGCCAGGATTACAGGTAAAGTAACCGATGCTACGGGTTTACCGATGCCCGGTGTAGGTATAAAAGTAAAAGGGACTAGCACGACATCAGTTACAGATACGGATGGTAAGTATGTGCTAAATGCCGGTGGTAACATTACCCTGGTATTCTCTTATGTAGGTTATGAAACGCAGGAAGTAGCGGCAAACGGCCGTACAACAATCAACATCACCCTAGCAGAAAGTCAGGCGGAGCTTAGTGAAGTTGTGGTCATCGGTTATGGTACGGTTCGCCGGAAGGATCTTACCGGTTCTGTGGCGTCCGTTAAAGGTGCAGACATTAAGTCGCAAGGGGTTAGTGATGTAACCCGTTCCTTGCAAGGCAGGATGCCGGGTGTGACGATCGAATCGGCCGGTGGCGATCCAGGCGCAGGAACAAGGATACTCATCCGTGGGGTAGGTTCATTGAATAATGCCACACCACTGTACATTGTAGATGGCGTACAGGTCGCGAATATCAATAACTTGAACCAAACCGACATTGAGTCTGTAGATGTGTTGAAAGATGCTTCTGCGGCTGCGATCTACGGGTCAAGAGCAGCAAACGGTGTGGTACTGGTAACTACAAAATCTGGTAAGAGCGGTGCTCCGGTTGTGCAGTTAACCGCCAATGTGGGGGTACAAAGCAAAGCCAGTAGCATTGATGTGCTGAATGCACAGGAATGGGCAACCGTCCACAATCAGGCACATGCCAATGCTGGTTTAACGCCACTGGAACTTGCTGCTAATCCGTCAGCATTGGGTGTCGGAACAGATTGGCAAGATGCCATCTTCCGTTCTGCACCAATTCAGCAGTATAACCTTTTGGTTAGTGGAGGTAGTGAGTCTAGCAAGTACAGTGTGTCCGGTGGTTATAATGATCAGCAGGGTATTGTAGATGTGACCGGATATAAACGTTATAACCTTCGTGTGAAAACAGAAACCACTAAAGGTCGCCTGAAGTTCGGTGAAACGGTGTTGTTATCCCGGGAAAAGTTCGTGAACATGCCTGCTGGCTGGGGTGGACAAGGTGGTAATCCTGTAGGATCGGCTATTAAAATGATTCCAGCTTTTAAGATCTATAATCCAGATCTGATTGGCGGATATGATGGTGCCTTTGGTTCTGTAGTAAATATTGCTAACCCGGTAGCACAGCTGAATCTGGAAGATATTACCCGCGAAAATACGAGCATTCTAGCAAATGCTTTCGGTGAACTTAAGATCATTGAAGGTTTAAAGTATCGCTTGAATCTTGGGTATACCAATGTTTTCAACAGCAACTATGATTATCACAGACGTTATCAGGTGGGCGCATTATTTACGCATCCTACTAATGACATCAGCCTGAGTAAAGATCAAAATGTTTTATTGCTATTGGAGAATACGCTGAATTACGACAAAGTATTTGGCAAACACAGCGTTCAGGCATTGGCAGGTTATACTTACCAAAGCAACAACTACAGTTTTACCAGTACTGCCCGTACTGATCTTCCAGATGGTATTGATCAGATTGATGCAGGTGCTGGAATCGCAACCAACTCTGGTAACCGGTTCGAAAACAACCTGATCTCTTTATTGGGTCGTGTGATCTATTCTTACGATGATCGCTACCTTTTAACGGCAAGTTTCAGACGGGATGGTTCTTCAAGATTTGGTGCGAACAACCGTTATGGTAATTTCCCTTCAGTGGCTTTAGGCTGGAACATCATGAATGAAGGTTTCTTTGAACCGCTGGAGAAGACCTTCTCAAATCTGAAACTACGAGCCAGCTATGGTGTGTTGGGTAACCAGGAGATTGGTGACTATCAATACAACGCTGCGGTGGCATCCAATGTTAACTATGTAGTTGGTAACACGCAGCAAAGATGGTTTGGGTCTATTCAGACAGCTTTTGCTTCTCCAAACATTAAATGGGAAACCACAAAAACAGTAAACGTTGGGGTTGACGCAGGTTTCTTTGGTAACAAGCTAAATCTGACGGCTGACTATTTCGTGAAGAAAACAACAGACGTTTTGTTGAATGTACCAATTCCTGGATCCGCGGGTTCTGTTTCGAGCCCAGTTGTAAACGCGGGTACCCTTCGTAATAATGGTGTGGAGTTAGGTTTGAACTACGGCAATACCATAGGCAAATTAAATTATAATGTATTTGGGTCGATCAGTGCGGTGCGCAACAAAGTGATTGAACTTGGAACAGGTTCGCAGCAAATCTTCGGCGGTCAACCTAACCACCATGGTGCTACAAGTACTTTGACTGAAGCTGGTGGTTCTATAGGTTCCTTCTACCTGATTCAGGCACTGGGCATCTTCAATTCACAGGAAGAGATCAATGCTTATGCTAAAGATGGACAATTGATTCAGCCAAATGCTGCGCCAGGTGACGTAAAGTTCTTGGATGAAAATGGCGACGGACAGATCAACAACCTTGATCGTGTAAATCTTGGCAGCCCATTCCCAGACTTTGAATATGGTTTAGGTTTCAACGTCAACATGCATAACTTTGACCTTGCTATATTCTTCCAAGGTTCACAAGGGAACAAGATTTACAATGGTTTAGCGCAGGATTTACAGAGTACGAACTTGCAGATGAACTATGCAAAGTCTACCCTAAATGCATGGACACCAACCAATCAATCAGACATTCCAAGGGTAACAGCGAATGACCCGAACTTAAACAGTCAAACCTCTTCGCGCTTCTTAGAAGATGGTTCTTACTTCAGGATGAAAACATTACAGCTGGGTTATACCTTGAAAGATGATTTCGCGAAGAAGTTGAAAATCGGTTCTTTCCGTACCTATGTAAGTGCAGATAACCTTTTCACCATCACCAAGTACACTGGCTTTAACCCGGATTTGGGTAGAACAGGCACTATTTTCGACAGGGGTGTGGATTATGGTCACGTAGCTTATCCTTTGGCACGAACCATCTCATTAGGCATTCAGTTAACCTTGTAAAATCAACCTTAAATCAATAGATCATGAAGAAAATATATATAGCTTTTTGTTTCGCTGCGCTGCTTGGCGGATGTAAGAAAAGTGAACTGGAGTTAATTAACCCGAACCAGATTGTTTCGGAAACCTACTGGAAAACCGAGACTGATGTACATAGTGCATTCGCAGCGACGTATGGCTTGTTACGAAATGTAGATGGCGGTTTTTGGGGTGTACGTGGAATAGAATTGGGTAACGGTCGTGGTGATGACTTCTTTTTAAGAAATGACGTTGCAGATCTTTATCGCTTGTCGACCTTCACCAATAATGCGGATAATGGTACGGCAAACTCCCTTTGGAACTACGCTTATCGTGGTATCTTCCGTTCCAACCAAATTCTGGAGAATGTAGGCAAGGTCGGTTTGGATGATGCAAAAACGAAGGCTTATATCGCTGAGGCGAAGTTCCTGAGAGGCCTGAACTACTTTATCCTTGCGATAAACTTTGGCGATGTGCCCTTGATCTTAACCGTTCCTAAAGATGAAACGGAGTACTCGAAGCCGAAGGCTGCAGAAGCAGATGTCTGGAAACAAATCATTGCAGACTTTACGGAAGCAGGCGTAGATTTGCCAACCTCGTATGGTGCGGAATGGGTTGGCCGTGCTACCAAAGGTGCTGCCCTTGGCTATCTTGGAAAAGCATACCTGTTTACAAAAGATTATGCGAATGCTGAAACTACCCTGCGCCAGGTAACTGGAATGGGCTATTCTTTAATGCCGAACTATGAAGATAACTTCTTAGTGACGAAGGAGAACAATGCGGAGTCCTTGTTTGAAATTCAGCTTGGTGACGTAGGTGGAACCAACGCCTGGGGAGGAGAAAATGCAAGTGGCGCTTTAGGCGTAACGACCGCTCAAGAGTTTGCGCCTTCGGAAGTTGGGGGCTGGTTTGAGGCCGGACCAACAGACAAGTTGTTTAACGAATTCCAAAAGGAACGGACTGCTGATGGTGAGCTTGATCCGAGAATGTACGCAACATTGATATGGGACTATCCTGGAGCGACGTTCTATAGAAAGCCATTTACAGATTTCAAGCTACCATTTGGTTTCAAATCTTTGTTCAAGAAGTACCAGAACTATACCCAGGCAAACGAACTTGCGGGGGCCAGCGGTGCGTCAAACTATACCTCAAGCAATAACGAAAGAGCACTGCGTTATGCAGATGTATTGTTGATGCTTGCTGAGGCAGTAACGATGCAAGGCAGGCCAACTGATGCATACCAGTATGTTAACCAGATCCGTACCCGTGCAAAGCTCGCAGCTTTACCTGCAGGTTTTGATCAAACGCAGATGATGAATGAGATCAGGCACCAGCGTATGATTGAGTTTGCACGTGAAAATCATCGTTTTTATGATCTTAAACGCTGGGGCTTATTGCAGCAGGAAATCTCAAACAGCGACAAGGTCGGTAAACAGTTTTTTGTTCCAGGAAAACATGATTACTTTCCAGTTCCGCAAAATGAGATCAATACCAATCCATTAATGACACAAAACGCCAACTGGTAATTTATCCAACTTGGTATATGAAAAGGCTTTCAGGTAACTGGAAGCCTTTTCTGTTTTTTATCTAAGCTGAGGAATGCGGTTCCTGCATTAAAAATGCCTTACTATTTATAAGTCAGTAAAAACTTGTACATTAAGCTTTATTTTTGCGTATGGTTGATATTTGTTGTGTAGGACACATCACGTCTGATAAAGTAGTTACGTCAAATTCCACGATGTATATGCCTGGGGGCACTGCTTATTACTTTTCCTTTCCCTTTGCAAATCTTGATGTAGAGTATCTGTTGGTCACTGCACTCGCAAAAGCAGAATTGCGATATGTGGAAACACTTCAGCAGCATGGCATTGAGGTGCAGGTACAAGAAAGTAAGCACACCGTATGTTTCGAGAATGTTTACGAAGAAAATACTGACTTCAGAACGCAGTTTGTTTCGCAGGAGGCAGATGCGTTTACCGAGAAGGCCTTGCTTGATGTAGAGGCTAAGATCTTTCATCTTGGACCCTTGTTGGCAGGTGACATTTCTGTTTCGCTTATCAAAGCACTGGCGGCAAAAGGGCGCGTAAGCATGGATGTTCAGGGGTATTTGCGATTGGTGAAGGATGGCAAGGTATACGGCACGGACTGGCCTGAAAAGCAGAAAGCATTGGCTTATGTCGACATTCTGAAAGCCGATGAAACAGAATTAAGAACACTTACAGGTGTTGAAGATATCCGCGAGGCAGCCGCTTTGGTGGCAGAATGGGGTGTGAAAGAAGTCGTAATTACCAATGGCAGTCATGGTTCGATGATCTACAGTGCAGGTGAATTTTATCCTGTTCCGGCATTTCCGCCAGCGCATTTGGTTGATGCAACAGGCTGTGGGGATACTTACATGGCAGGTTATCTTTATCAGCGCATCAAAGGTGCAGATGAGCTACAGGCAGGGTGTTTTGCCGCTGCATTGGCTACGCGGAAGTTAGAATCAGCCGGGCCATTCCAAGGGGTTCTTGAGGATGTGCTTGCTTTGCTAGATTGACCTGAGCTAATATAAGCTAAATCTATAACCAGTTTTTTAGCAGTTCAGAGAATCCTTCTTTGTACTGCTCGGTAACAGGTATTATGGTTTGTCCAATTTGTACGGAATTCTTCGTTAGTGATTTTATATGTTCAACACCGACGATAAATGAGCGGTGAATTCTTAAAAAAGCAGGGGCCGCCAGCTTTTCTTCCAGGCTTTTCAGGCTGGTTAAGGTGAGTAGGGGCTTTTCTTCTCCTTTTAGAAAAAGCTTTACATAATCTTTCAAGCCTTCGATGTACAGGATATCTGCAGTGTCCACCTTTTGCAGTTGATAATCCACCTTCAGGTATAGATATTTTTTCTCCGGTACCGCTGATGGTACACCTGCCAAGGCCGGATTTAAGCTATGTTCGAGCATAATGAAATAGTCGTAAGCTTTAGTTGCAGCTCTTGAGAAATCCACAAAGCTGAATGGCTTAAGCAGGTAATCCAGAGCATCAACTTTGAAGCCTTCCAACGCGTACTGATCGTAGGCCGTTGTGAACACTATCCGTAAATGTTTTTTTCTGCCGGTTTGCTCAACGATACGGGCGAGTTCGATCCCACTTAAATCCGCCATGCGGATATCCAGAAAGATCAGTTGTATATCAGGATTCTCGTGTATCGCCTTTAATCCCTCCACGCCATTACTGTAAGCGGCCACCAGGTTTAGAAAAGGAGTCTTTTCAACATAGGAGCTGATCAGGCTTAAAGCAAAAGGTTCATCGTCTACAGCAATACAATTGATTTTCATCTTTTAAGAAGGGATGTTAGTTGATCAGGATTTTTTCGCTTTACAAGGCTTGGTGTTTAACTGAAATCTAAAGTTAGCATAACAGTATACTCTTTCGTGATAGCATTGTTGTCGACCGATAAAGTATGTTTTCCGGGGTAGAGCAGATCCAGTCTTCTTTTAGTGTTAATTAGTCCAATGCCGTTGCTTTCTTCCAAGTGTTCGCGTGCCTCAAAGGTAGAGTTCTTAATCTCGATTTTAATGGTATTGTTCAACTGACGAATATCAATATATACATAACTTGGGTGCAGGCTGCTGATGCCGTGTTTGAATGCATTTTCAATGAAGGGCAGCAGCAGCATTGGGGCAACCTCGTAGTTCTTTATGTTGGTTTGCTTTTCAAAGATCACCTGTACATCGCCAGATAGCCGTAACTTCATCAGCTTGATGTAGTCTTCTACAAACTTGATCTCATTTTCGAGGCTGGTCAGGTCGTTTTTAGTATCATAGATCACATATCGCATCATATGCGACAGGGTGTAGATTGCATCTTTAGCTGCACCGGTATTGCTGTCGGTTAGTGCGTATATGGTATGTAGGGTGTTGAAGAAGAAATGTGGATTGATCTGTGACTTCAGAAAGGATAGTTCCGAATTGATCTTTTCTTTCTCGGTAGCCTGAAAGGCAAGCTGATCATGTTGTAGTTTCTTCGACATTGCGACTACAGTACTTACCCCATAGATCACCATGGCCATAATGATGGTGATGTAGGAAGCGGAATGATCTTCATTTTTATTGTTCTTGTGCATCCGGGGTCCGAAGATTTTTTCCATAGCTTCGGGCACACCCAGAGATCTATCCAGCCAGTCGTTCAGGAACACTACGGCGAATAAGGTTGCGATTACCAGAATGACAAAGGTTCCTGTGCGATGCTTATACAATAACTTTGGCGTGAAGACAAAGAAATTTGCATAAAACAAGCCTGCCCAAATGAGATTGATAAGCACTTGTTTGATCCAGAATTCTGCCGGTAGGTGGATCGGCCAGGTCAGGGGGAAAAAGGTTAGCACCAGTAATGCTGCCACAATGAAATAGTGGACAGAGGGAAGCTTTCTACTGATGCCGGTAAATGCTGTTGTCATGATAAGCAAAGATGAAAGATTATCAGCAGATACGGCTGTGTCTTCGTCGATATAGAAAGGCATCCCGTCTATTTTTTCTGGCTAACCATCTATAAGGCAATTCAGCATGGCTTTATTTTGCTTGTTTTGTTCCGAATCATAATAATATGAAGATGAAATTATACGCCATTATAAGAAGTAGTTTAACAAGCATCAGGCTTGTTCACTTGATGATGTTTTTTGCGGTTAGTTGGGCCGGCTCGGTTCAGGCCCAGGTGCCTGGAGCGGGCCAGCCGGCTGCAGCAGCGGCAGGTGGCACCGTAACTGGTACGGTGATCGACTCCATCAGTAAAAAGCCGGTGGATTATGCAACTATAAGTCTGTTTAAAGCCGGTGCTACAACGCCATTTAGCGGCGGTATCAGTGATGATAAAGGTGCTTTTAAAATCAGCAATATACCTTCCGGTACTTACCGTATACAAGTAAACTATATTGGTTACAATGTAAAGAACATTCCAGGCGTTGTTTTGGCAGCTGGAAAGCTGGACAGAAATCTTGGGCGTATTGTTATTGTACCAAGCGCCAACCTGCTCGAAGCGGTACAAATTACCGGTCAGCAGGCCTTGATCGAAAATAAGATTGATAAGCTGGTGTTCAACGCAGAAAAGGATGTAACCAGTTCAGGCGGAAACGTGACAGACATACTTCGCAAAGTGCCCATGGTATCTGTGGATATGGATGGCAACGTTGCACTACGTGGCAGTCAAAACGTGAGGATCCTGATCAATGGTAAACCATCAGGTGCATTAACGACCAACGCTGCAGATGTGTTGAAATCTATGCCTTCGGACCAGATTAAAAATGTAGAAGTGATCACTTCCCCTTCAGCCAAGTATGACGCGGAAGGTTCTGCAGGTATCATCAACATCATCACCAAAAAGAAAGAAGTTTCTGGTGTAAGCGGTTCAATCAATGCTGGCATTGGAACCCGTCAGAATAACGAAAGTGCAAACCTTAATTTCAATAAAAACAAGCTTAGCATCACGGCAAATGTGGGCTATAATGCTGGCTGGCCACAAACCACGTATTCTTCGTTTGAAAGTGAAAACAGCGCGCTGGGCACCAGGTCTACATCGAATGGTGAAAATACTTCAAACCGTCACTTTTTAAGTGGTTCTGCTTCCCTAGGATATGATTTTAACGACAACAACAGCTTCTTGTCCTCATTCAGCAGAAGGGGCGGATCATTCAAAAATGATGGTACAACCACGAATACCAACCTTTCCCGTGACGGACAGCTGATCAACTATACTGCAACAAACAAGAATGAGAACAGCATGTCGAACTTCGACTGGAATAATGATTTTACGCACAAGTTTAAACGTGCAGGTGAGGAGATCAGCATTGCTGCACAATGGACGCACGGTACCGCAGATGTGGATTATGCAACAGAATACTCCGCCTTCACGCAAAACCAACGCGCAGAGAATCTTGGAACGAACAACGAATACACCGTACAGGTAGATTACGTGCTTCCGATAAACAAGATGTTCAAAGTTGAAGCAGGTGCAAAAACCATTATCCGTGAGATAAAGAGTGATTACGACTTCTTCAATCCGAACGAGTTGGGCCAATATGTTCTAAACCCGCTTACTTCAAATGCTTATGATTATGGGCAGGATGTGTATGCCGGTTACGGTTTGTTAACCACAACTTTGAGCAGTGGCTACACCATTATGGCCGGAGCTCGTATGGAGAGCACCAACATCAACGGTAACTCGGGTAATTCTGCCAGCGGCTTACAGCCATTTAAAAATGATTACCTGAACTTTATACCAAGTTTAATCGTATCGAAATCGTTAACACCCACCCAGACGATTAAGCTAAGCTATAGCAAACGTATTCAGCGCCCGAGTTTACAGTTCCTCAATCCTTTCCGTAATACCAGCGATCCATTAAATCAAAGTCAGGGTAATCCTGAGCTGTCACCGGAGATCGGACAAACCATTGAGTTTAACTATTCTACGTTTGTGAAATCTTCCGTAATTAATGCTTCTGTGTATTACCGCAAAACTGAAGACATCATTGAGAGTGTAGTGAGCACGGTACCTTTTACAACCGTAGATAATGAAGGTAATGAAGTTACCAGAGACGTTTCCTTAACCACCTTCCAAAATGTAGGCACGAACAACTCCCTAGGAACCAGTATTTTCGGATCGGTACAGCTTTGGAAAGCACTGACGCTTCGTGGAAATTTCAACGCTTTCACCTATAAGCCGCAGATTATCAGCAGCCTCGAGCAGGGTGAGCAGGATACTTACATCCAGTACAACGCTTTTGTAAGTGCTACTGTAAAATTGAGTTCTACGCTTAATGCGGAAACCTTCCTGATGCAGAATTCGGCAAGAAGAACCTTCCAAGGTACAAATCCGTCATTTAACCTTTGGGTGATTGGTGTTAAGCAGGACATCCTGAAGAAACGTGGTACGCTTGGATTGAACATCACGCAACCATTTAAGGACTACAAAGATTTCGAGTCTAACATCAACAGCGGACCACTAACACAGCGCAGCAAGTTCTCGGTTCCTTTCCGTTCATTCGGGCTTAACTTCAGCTACAACTTTGGAAAGATGAATTACGGTGCTCAGCCACAAAGAAAGAAACGTGGAGTTACCAATGATGACCTTTTGCAGGGTGATGCGAATGGACAAGCAGGCGGTGCAGCAGGCGGACAAAGATAAGCTAGGGTGATGCGCTGAATTATTCGTACTTCAGCGCATCCACCGGATTAGCTTTAGCTGTTTTGTAAGCTTGTACGCTTACAGTTAGAAGCGCGATGGTTAAGGTGCCCAGAGCCGAAAGTGGTATAATCCACCAGCTAAACCCCGTGCGGAACTCATAACGTTGCAGCCAATTGTTCATCACATAATAACTGATTGGGACGGCAATAAAAATAGCCACAACAATCAACTTTAAAAAAGATAACGAGAGCAACTGCATCAAGTTGCCTACCGACGCACCAAGGACCTTTCTTACCCCAAACTCCTTGGTGCGTTGTTCTGCACTAAAAGCGACTAACCCAAATAGTCCAATGCAGGATACAAAGATGGCCAGGCCACCGAAAAGGTTTGACAGAATACCGAGGGTTTTCTCCTTTTGAAGCAGCTTCTCAAAAGATGAACTTACAAAGCTTAGTTCAACAGGGTAGGCGGGATTAACCTCTTTTGTGATCTGCTCAATGGTTCTGATACTTTCCTGTAAATTCCTATCAGGATTTAATCGCATGGTCACGTTTTCGGCATGCCTGCTGTAATGGACGATCATCGGGTTATTTGCCTGATACGGAGAACTCCAGGAGTAATCTTCGAAAACACCAATGATGTTCACGCGCTTACCGTCAAACCTGAGTTGTTTTCCAATCGGCTTATCAAAGTTCATAATCTTCGCTGCGGCAGCACTGATGAGAACAGCTGAGGTGTCAGATGCGTATTGCCTGGAGAAGTCACGGCCTGCCAACAGCTTCAAGCCTGAGGTTTTAACAAAGTCATAGGATGTTCCCAGGCGGTTAAATAGAATATCATCTTCTGCGGGCGTCATACCCTGCCATTCCAGTCCACTAAAATTTTGTCCTTGATGAATTAGGCTGATTGTGGTCTTAGCAGCCGATGTGATCACGCCCGCATTAATCAACCTCGTCTTTAGGATTTCAAAACGACTTTCAAGGGCCCCTTCATATGGCATTTCCACAAGTGCATTGACATCAACGCCTACCGGACGATCCTTTATGAATTGAATTTGCCTGTAAATTACAAGGGTTGAAATAATCAATATAACTGTAAACGAGAATTGCCCAACGATTAGCACTTGTCTCAAACCAAAGGATAAAAATTGTCGGCCCTGGATTTTCTTTTTAAAGACCTGTATCGGGTTGAACGAGGAAAGGTAGAAAGCTGGGTAACTTCCGGCAATAAGACCTGTAATCAACACTGTTCCGGCAATAATAGTCCAAATTTGATAGTTGAAAAAGGAGATATCCAATTTAATGTTAAGTAGGTTCCCAAATGCAGGAAGAAAGCCTTCTATTAGTGCGATTGCGATGAATACACTGATGGCGGTAATCATGATTGACTCTGTTAGGAACTGGAATATAAGCGAACTCCGGGTAGCACCAATCGTTTTTTTAATTCCGACTTCCTTGGCCCGCTTTTCAGACTTTGCGGTAGCCATATTCATGAAGTTAATACAGGCGATCAATAAAATACCAATTGCAAGACCTGTAAATAGCCAAACCTGCGTAATGTCGCCACCTACACTCTTCCCATTTTCAAACTTTCCGTACAGATGGATCTTACTTAAAGGATACAAAAAGAAGGGAGCATTCTTCCTACTCGTTTGCTTTTCTATAAGCATTTTCATTTTCTTATTTACGGTGCTCAGATCTGCGTTAGGTGTAAGTCGTACTAGCGTGATGAAACTGTAATTATCCCAATTCAGATCATGTGAAGAAGGGTCGAATAACTTAAAGGCAGACCAGGGCAGCAAATAATCAAAACGATGCGAGCTGTTTAGTGGTAGGTCTTCCACAATGCCTGTTATTTCAAATTCAGCTTGGTCCTGCAGCCGGACTGTTTTCGTCAAAACATCCGTGCTGCCAAACAGCGTTCTAGCAGTAGATTCGGTCAAAACAATTGATCCCGGCCGATTAAGGGCAGACGCTTTCTTGCCATGAAGGAAGTGGTAGTCAAACATGTTTATAATGCTAGGATCAGCGAATTTGGCTGTTTTTTTAAAGCTGTTTTCACCATTAGCGATGAGTATTACGCGATCATAACTAATCTTAGAGATATACTTGATTTCAGGAATGCCAACAGCTATCGTCGTAGCAAAGGCAGTGGGGGTTCCATCGAAGGTCATGATATCCTTTCCAAAGTCGTCGGTGAGATGTGTCATCGCGATATGAATATCTTGGGAGTGCTTCGAGTGCTTATCAAAATTCCACTCATAGTTTACATAAATCAGCAACATCAAACATGCAGCAAGCCCGATGGCCAGACCAACAATATTAATGAACGAAGTCACTTTGCTTCTCCAGATGTTTCTCAGTGCGATTTTTAGATTTAATATTGACATGTCAAATACCGTTTAACTTTTCATGTAGATGAAAAGCTTGTGCCATAATGTAAATATACTGCATGCAACTGATCCTGAGTGGTTTTGTAGGTTGTTTGATGATGGTTAACGTTCATTATCGGACAGGTGAATGTCCGGCAACGAACACTCGTTTATGGCGGCCATATTTGTATTGTGTTTTCACTGATACTTAAATACCAATGAGAATACGGTTCTTTCGAATGGCTGAGACTGGATCTCTATGCTACCGTGATGCATTTTCATGATGTTTCTAGTGATGGTGAGCCCGATACCAGAGCCATTCTTCCGTGTGGTGAAAAATGGAATGAAGACTTTCTTGGCGAGTTCATTGTCTATACCCTTTCCGTTATCGAGCACATCAAGGTATAAACGATTATGCTCAAGTCTGTAGCCAATCTCAATGAACGGATCTTCAATGTTTTCCACAGCATAAATGCTATTGGTTACGAGGTTAATTAGTGCTTGTTCGATCAATTTGATATCCAGGCGGAGGCTAATTTTAGAGGAAGTTTGTACCACCCTTAAATCAATGTTCTTACCCGAAGCAAATGGCTGCATCAAGATTTTAATGTGCTGTAAAATCTCCCCAATGGTATGACTCTGGAGTACGGGAGTGGGTAACTCAGCCATAAGTCTGTAGTCTTTTACAAAGTCCAGCAGTCCTTCAGAACGCCGCTTGATGGTCAGCAAGGCAGGCTTTAGATCCTCCAGATCCTCCATATCCAGATGATCTTTTCCATCAACCATGGAACTTACGGTATCAGAAAGGGAGCTAATGGGCGTAATGCTGTTCAGGATCTCATGCGAAATTACCCCAATCAACCTGTTCCAGGCCTCCGATTCTTTCTGTTCGATTTCATCTTTGATGTTCTGAAAAGAGATGATGATGTGGTCTGTATTGTGCAGGTTTAAGGGAATCAGTTCGGTAGAAAGCTGGGTAAGTTTGTCCTGGATTCTAAGTTCAATGAACTTCTTTCCGCCTTCCAGGATGTCACGCACTTGTTCTGCAAATTCCGGGCGGTGGTTCTTCAATCGGTGCCAGTACTTGTATGCGGGCACCTGCAGGAGGTTACTGGCAGCCATGTTAAAAAACACGATTTCTGCTTTTTCAACATCTTTCTCCACAGGTTTTAAAACAATGACCCCAACAGGAACCTGCTCCAGGATGGTTTTGATCAGCTGGAACATGGATTCCTTTTCCAGCTGTATGCGTTTATGCACCTGTATGATGTCGTCGAAGGAGCGATATAGTTCGGGGAAACTGCTTTTGTAACTTTTAGCTCTGAAGTTAATGGTGCTATCCTGGGTTTTAACGGCGATCATGAATCGGTTGATATCTTCCTTCATGCGATCTATGTAATAGTAGAGGGAAAACAACGCTGCTAACAGGATTACACCAACGCCAAAGATGGTAAACCAGAGTTCGGTGTTTCGGAGGAGGTAAACAAATAACGCGACCAGCAGATTGATGATGAACAATCGGAAGAGCAATCGAAAAGTGAAGCTGCTGATGAACTTCATAAGTCGAATTTCTCTATGCGTCTGTACAAGGCGGCGCGGGTTAAACCGAGCTCTGATGCAGCACGGGAGATATTGCCTTTATGTTTTTCAATGGCACGCTGCACCATCAGTTTCTCCATATCTTCCAGCGCCATATCATCCTGCACCGAAGGGCTGGTTGGCGCAGCAAACTTTTGTGGGTTAAGCTGCAGATCTTCTTCGCTGATCTGCATACCGTCGGTCATGATTACCGCACGTTCAATTACATGCTGCAATTCGCGCACATTGCCAGGCCATTGGTAACGCAGTAATAAAGCTTCTGCCTTGCCATCAAAACTTTTGATGTTTCTGTGGTACTTGGTATTGAAGCTTTGCAGAAAGTGCTTTGCTAAAAGCAGGATATCGCTTCCCCGCTTACACAATGGTGGTAAGAGCAGTTCTACAGTGTTGATCCGGAATAGCAGATCCTGCCGAAAAGTGCCTTTGCTCACCATGTCCAGCAAAGGCATATTGGTCGCTGTGATTAAACGTACATTGATCTTGCGCTCCTTGCTTTCCCCGAGCCGGTTTACGGTGCGGTTCTGAATTACACTAAGCAGCTTTGCCTGTAAAGGGGAACTTAGATTTCCAATCTCGTCCAGAAATATCGTTCCACCTTCAGCCATCTCAAAGCGGCCAGGTTTATCCTCTTTAGCATCCGTGAATGCTCCCTTTGCATAACCGAAGAGCTCACTTTCAAAAAGGTTCTCCGTTAAGGAACCCAAATCCACATGCATGAATACCCCGTGTTTCCTTTGGGAATGTTTGTGGATTTCATAGGCGAAGACCTGTTTCCCCGTTCCATTCTCACCCAAAATCAGGATGTTTGCATCCGTCGGTGCAACCTTCAACAAGACGCTTTGCAGCTTCTGGATCGGTTCAGATTCACCTACAATATGTTCAAACCGCCTCGCCATATCTTTTTGCAGTGAAGTTTGAAGCTTCTCCAGTTTATTAACCTTCTTATTCGACTGCCGGAGTTTTGCGGCGGCAGAAAGGGTAGCGAAGAGCTTTTCATTTTCCCATGGTTTTAAAATGAAATCTGTAGCCCCTTTCTTTATTGCTTGTACGGCAAGTTCTACGTTTCCATAGGCCGTCATGAGGATGACCACGTAATCTTTATCTATTGACAGGATATGCTCCAGCCAGTATAAACCTTCGCGCCCATCGCTTGAACCCTTCTGGTAATTCATATCCAACAGGATGATGTCTACTTCATTCCGGCTCAAGAGCACATTAATTTCCCTGGGTGACTTGCAGGTCACCACCTGGCGAAAATGCTGCTTCAGTAAAAGCTTGGCACTTAGCAGAATATCGTCATCATCATCAATTACCAGAACGGTTGCGTCAATCATGTCAAAGGGTTTTCTCAAAAATAGTAAAACTGTTCGGTCAGCTACAAGCAAGTGTCCGATAACGAACGTTTTTTCTTTTGAAGTTTAATAAAACTCTATTCTATAGGTGTTTAAGGCTTCTTTTTGGGGCTGGCATGTGCTTCGTAAAGAAGTATAATATGAAACGAGTTTTATGTGCATTGATGATTGTACGCTTTTCGAAACCATGTTGCACTGGAGCAGCGCTAAGCGACACTGTTCGCTGACGGACAACAGCTGTTCGGTAATGAACAGTTTTGATTTTAAATAATCATACACTGCGTTGATAGATAGCGATTTAAAGGTGTTTCGGTCATCTGGCATGTGCTTCGCAACACTTAAACCAAGAATAAACAAGTAATGGATAAAGTAATCGAAAAAAAGCGGTTTAGTAAGAAGAATATACTGATGTTCGCTGGTATTCTGATCGTGGTTTGCCTGGCAGGTTATGGCTACAGCCTATCCCTTAACAAGGTGTACAAAGCAGATGCAGATAAGCTTACCGTCAGTAAAGTAGCTTTTGGCGATTTTGAAGATGTGGTGTTATTGAATGCTACTGTTGTACCACTAACTTCGGTAATTGTAAGTTCCTCAGAAGGCGGAACCGTAGCGGAGATATTTACTGAAAACGGTGCGTTCGTGAACAAAGGTACTCCGCTGTTGAGAATTGCAAATCCAAATGCACTCTCCTCATATACCAGCAGTGAAACCAGCATTATTGAACAAATCAATCAGCTTCGTAAGTTGCGATTGGATCTGGAACAAAATCAAAGGGTCATGAAACAAGATATGATGGTCATCGAAAATAGCTTGCGTACAGCATCACGCAAGTACAAGATTGATAGTACGTTGTTCGCGAAAAAGGTTATCACGAGGGAGGAGTTTAATACTTCTAACCAGGACTACGAGTATTATAATGATAGAAGAGCAATCCTGAAACAAGCCATGGATCAGGAAAGTCAAAGCAGAAAGATGCAGTTGAATCAGATTGACTTCTCCATTGGAAGGATGAACGAAAGCCTGGAGTCCATCCGTCAGAACATCGAGAACATGACCATTAAAGCGCCAGTATCGGGAAGGTTATCATCGTACGACCCTGTAATTGGAAAGTCTTATAGCGCCAACGAAATGCTCGGGAAGATTGACGTCATGCAAGGCTATAAGCTACAGGCTGGGGTAGATGAGTACTACATTAACCGGGTAAAAGAAGGGCAGCGAGCAAACTGCGAAATCAATGGTAAAAACTATAAGTTGCTGGTTCGAAAGGTAATTCCTGAGGTTACTTCAGGACAGTTTCAGATCGAACTGGTATTCGATGGTAAAGCTGCTGAAGAACTAAGACGTGGTTTATCATTACAGACCAAACTGACGCTGTCAGACAATAGCAAATCCCTGATGTTACCCCAAGGGCAGTTCTTCCAAAGTACCGGTGGCAACTGGGTGTATGTGGTTAAAGATGGCGAAGCCCGGAAAAGAAACATCAAAGTAGGGCGTAAAAACTACCTGTACTATGAAATCATGGAAGGCCTGCAGAAAGATGAGCAGGTCATCACTTCATCTTACGATCAGTTCAGCCAATACGATATTATACAAATCAGCAAATAATCAATGGGCTGGCGCAACCCTGTTGTGCGTTCAGGAACGTCAGCCCTTATTCGATCTATACAGCAACTTGCATTAACGAGATAAAAAGTACAGCAATGATAAAAATTGAGAACCTGGAAAAAGTTTACAAAACTGAAGAAATAGAAACAACAGCCTTGAACGGCATTAATCTTCATGTAAAAGAAGGGGAGTTCGTGTCGATTATGGGTCCTTCGGGATGTGGCAAATCGACCTTGCTCAACGTGATGGGATTGCTAGACAAACCGGAGCGTGGTAGTTACAGGTTTATGGATACAGAGCTGCTAAAACTCAACGATCGTGAACGTTCCAATTTCAGGAAAGCCAATATGGGTTTCGTGTTCCAGAACTTCAACCTGATTGATGAACTTACGGTTTTTGAAAACATTGAACTTCCATTAATTTACAACAAGGTACCTGCCGCAACCAGAAAAGCTATGGTTAACGAAATCATTCAACGGATGAACATCGTAAACCGCAGCGGACACTTTCCACAGCAACTTTCCGGTGGGCAGCAGCAGCGAGTTGCGGTAGCAAGAGCACTTGTGACCAAACCCAAACTGGTACTCGCCGATGAGCCTACTGGAAACCTGGACAGTTCACATGGTAATGAGGTGATGGAACTGCTATGTGAGCTAAACGAGCAGGGCACAACCATCGTCATGGTGACGCACTCCTCGCATGATGCAGGGTTCTCTAACCGGATTATCAACCTCAAAGATGGTCATGTCATCTCTGAAAAAGTAAATAAAGGCATTACCGAAGAATTGATCTGAGATGTTTAAGCTGAATTTAAAAATCGCACTACGTACGCTCTGGAAGAATAAAGGCTACACTTTAATAAACGTTGGCGGATTGGCCATTGGCCTTGCAAGTTGTATGCTTTTACTGCTATATGTAGCCTATGAATGGGGCTACGACAAACAATTTCAAGATTACGAGAAAACCTATGTCGTATATAATAACCAGGCAGCAAGTGGAAAAGTCTTTAGTTTTGATGCAACACCCGGTGTACTTGCAGCCGAAGTAAAGGCAAAGATCCCTGGTGTAAAAGCGGTAACCAGAATGTTCTATTCTCAAGAGCACCTGATCACTGTTCAACAGAAAAATTTCAAAAGGCTCTGCAGCTTTGCTGATCCTGCATTCTTCCAAATCTTTGACTACAAAGTGTTGAAAGGAAATCCAGCTACCTTTCTAAAGAGCCCACAATCTGTCGTACTAACGGAAACGCTTGCTAAATCACTTTTCGGCGATGAAGATCCATTGGGCAAAAGCCTGAAGTTTGATAATACGGAAGCGTTGAAAGTTGAAGGCGTAATCGCAGATGTGCCAAAGAACAGCACCAATCAATTTGAGTACATGATGTCCTGGAACTTATTCGAGAAGTTAAACCCCTGGTCATTACAAAGCAACTGGGGTGGCAATTTCTGCCATACTTTCATCCAGTTAGATGACAACCGGTTCTATGAGCAAGCCGATACACAACTCCGAGGCATGATCAAGGCGAATAATGATAAAAGCAATAATGAGCCTTTCATGCATCCAGTGGCAAAATACCATCTGTACGACAACTTTGAAGGGGGTAAGTCGGTTGGCGGCAAAATCGACCAGTTGCGTATCTTTATGTTGCTCGCTTTCTGTATCCTGATTATCGCCTGTGTAAATTTCATGAACCTTTCTACCGCAAGATCTGAGAAAAGGGCCAAAGAAGTTGGTGTTCGGAAATCTATTGGCTCATCCAGAAAAGATCTGATCGGCCAGTTTTTGATGGAATCTGTGTTGATCTCGATGCTAAGTATGCTGGTCGCCTTTATGTTAATTGAAGTTGCATTGCCTTATTTCAATCGTCTATTAGGTATTCAACTTGATATAGATTATAGCTATTGGCTATTCTGGGCAACGCTCATTGGCTTAACCCTGACAACAGGCATAATTGCTGGTAGTTATCCAGCATTCTATCTTTCCGCATTTGATCCGATTAAAGTGCTTAAAGGTTTCACCAGTACCGGGGTGGGTGGTTCATCTTTGTCGGTTCGGAAGTTCCTAGTGGTGTTTCAGTTTGTGTTTGCAGCCTGCCTGATCATTTGCACGGCTGTGATTTATCAACAGTTAAATTATATCGTGAACAAACCGATTGGATACAATATCAATAATTTGGTGGAAGTTCCGGTGCAGGGCGCTTTAAAAGAACCTGGGAAATATCAAGTGATCAAAGATCAACTGCTAAAAACAGGGATGGTAAGTGCCGTAGCAAATTACTCGACGATATTTACCGAAGGTGGTAACAATGGATACAGCGTAAGCTGGCCAGGCAAAAATCCTGACGAAAAGATATTGGTAAACTTCCGCTGGACACACTACGACTTCTTAAAAACGACGGGCATACAGCTGTTGCAGGGCAGGGATTTCGACCAGCAATTTGCAGACTCTACCACTGTGATCATTAATGAAGCCTTAGTGAAGGTAATGGGTTTAAAGCAACCTTTAGGGGCCGTGATCGACTTTGAAGACACTCCTGTTACCATCATTGGCATCATCAAAGACTATGTAGTTGAATCTCCATACATGGCGGCAACGCCAATGATTATCGGCTTTACCAAAGATGCAAATGACGTAATCCTGGTTCGTGTTGCTGATCATGCAAACTTAACTGCAAGTCTGCAAGCCATTAATCAACAATTTGAAGCTGTAAACCCGGGATTTCCGGTTGACCACCGGTTTATTGACGACAACTTCAAGCAGAAATTCAAGAATGAAAAACTCCTTGGCACACTTGCCAACTGGTTCGGTGGTTTTGCAATCTTCATCAGCTGTTTAGGGCTGCTTGGTTTGGCGCTTTACATGGCGGAGCAACGTAAAAAGGAGATCAGCATCCGCAAGGTGCTTGGAGCAAACTCAGCAAACATTTTGGTTCTGCTAAATAAAGATTTTATCAAGCTGGTACTGATTGCAAACGTAATCGCTTTTCCGCTAGGCTATATCATTGTCACTAAGTGGCTGTCTAATTACGAGTTCCGGACCTCCATCTCCATACTTCCATTTGCACTGGCGTTGTTGCTGTCGTTGGTCATCGCTATCCTAACGGTGAGTCTGCAATCCTTTAAAGTTGCAAAAGCAAACCCGATTGACGCATTGAAGTACGAGTAGACGTACCGATGATTTAATGCTATCGAATTTAAAAACGAGACTATGTTTAAGCTTCACCTGAAAATCGCATTCCGCAACCTATGGATGCATGCAACTTCATCCATAATTAACGTAATTGGACTGGCAATCGGACTTGCGTCCTGCCTGATGCTGATGTTGTATGTTTCGTACGAGTGGAACCATGATAAGCAGTTCAAAGGCTGGGAAAACGTATACCAGGTGATGACCAATTTTGAAGATGATAATGGTCAGATTAGTCGAACGGGGGATTTGACCGGCAATGTGATTGCACAGGTACTAAAAGCGGAGCTGCCCGAGGTTGAAGCTGCGGCAAGGATTGGTTACGGTGGACAATCATTGATCGCCAATGGCGAAAAAAGCTTCAAGAAAGAAGCAAAATTTGCTGATCCGGATATATTAAGGATTTATAACTTCGAATTTATCGCAGGTAATCCGGAAACCGCACTAGACGCTGCCAACTCGGTTGTAATTACCGAAAGGTTGGCCAAGACCTTGTTTTCAGACGGGGACGCGATGAACAAGTCCTTAAGGTTTAGGGATCAAGCAGATCTTACGGTGACTGGAATTATTAAGGACCTGCCGCCTAACAGCTCGAATAACTTTGACTTCCTAATGCCCTGGGCTTTCTATGAGACGCTTTATAGCTGGGTTAAAGAACCAAGTTGGGGCAATTTCAATTGGCAAACGATCATTCGGGTAAGCGATGAAGCAAATATTGATCTGATCAATAAAAAGATCCATGGCATGATGAGGCCGGGCGATCGGTTTGCTGAAGCTTCTCCATTTCTGTTTCGGCTATCAGATAAGCATCTTTATGGTAAGTTTCTCAATGGCAAATCTATAGGGGGCGATATCGAACGAATTTACCTGTTTATGGGCCTGGCTGTCGGCATTCTGCTAATTGCCTGTGTGAACTTCATGAATCTCGCGACTGCTAAATCTGAACGGCGAGCAAAGGAGGTAGCGGTGAAGAAGACAATTGGTGCAAGCCGTGGATCTTTGGTTGCGCAGTTCATTACGGAGTCAATGCTGCTCACCATAGTTAGCGTAATCATTGCAGTAGTGCTGGTTGAAGTTTTACTTCCATCATTCAATAACCTGTTGCAAATGCAACTTGGGATTTCTTACGGTAACCTTTGGTCTTGGCTCGGTATCATTATAATAATCGTGCTGACTGGGCTGATTGCAGGAAGTTACCCTGCGTTTTATCTCTCTTCATTCAATCCTATTTTAGCATTGCAGAAAAAAGCGGGATTGA
>Ga0265780_10001062_pt1 | contig 40172 bp, 25 predicted proteins | sample P1T30metagenome_FD_192432 | JGI IMG/M metagenome (GOLD analysis project Ga0265780, IMG submission 192432) | Plant litter microbial communities from East Loma Ridge, Irvine, California - P1 T30 | ecosystem: Environmental > Terrestrial > Plant litter > Unclassified | place: USA: California...
CCCCCCCACCCCCCCAAAAAATGAAGGTCGCGGAAGATCCTGGTTTCGAGAAAGCTCACACTATTTTCCTCAGAGTCTTCTTGCTATGAAAGATGTCAAGTCTATGTCCCATGTATGTACGTATGCGAAATGTAAACAATTGTTCGATCATACAAACTTCTATTTCGATTTCGATTTGGCCGACTGTGTAAGGTACTGTACAAGTCTAGCTGTGCAGGACAGAAAGTGGCTTTTGAGTTGTCGGTTTGTGTTCTTTTTACTGTTTTGTTATTGTTAAAACTAATCTAAATAATTTGGGCTTGTTACAGTATGTAGGGTATCGTCAAGCTCAAGAATCAATAAACAGATCATCCAACCGACCAAGCCAGTCGCCGATAGATCGTCGCGCGCCAAAGAAGGATATTATATAAATAAAATGAAAAGATTGTGATCAAAAGTCGTGATCATGCAGATGCAAATGCAAAAGTTGTTGCCGTGCCAGCCCTTCCCCCCATTATCCCAATCCTCCAAAAACTTTCGTCACGTCAATGCAAACCGACCAATGCAGGGAATTTCGGTTCGGTTTACAACGCAAACGCGCCGAGCGCAACCAGACCGAGCAACCCGGCGAAAGTCGAAGTCCTGGCGGCGCCGCCCTCGGACTCTTGCACGTCCTGCGCGTCGCCGGTAGGAGCGGAAGTCGAGCCGCGGGTGGAGGAGGAAGTGGTCATGCTGGCGGTGCTGTTGCCTGAGTGGTGGGTGGCGGATGAAGCGGCGGCGGCGGTGGCGGAGGTCATCATGCTCGAGTCGGTCATGCTCATGCTCATGCTCATGGACGAGTCGGTTTCGCTGCTGGACATCATGGAGCTGGCTGTGGAAGCCATGGACGAAGCCATGGACGACGAGCTGGGTGTGTTGTTGTCCGACTCGATGACGAAAGGCGGCGTGTAGTTGGTGTTGCTGTCGTCGGAGTCGTCGACGATCTCGAGGGCGTAGTTGGAGCCGCGCAGGATGTCTTTGGGGACGGACCAGGTGAAGGCGCCGTTGTTGTCGATGTTGGCTGTTGAACGATGTCAGTGAGAGGTCTGGGCCGAGTTCGAATGTCAGTGCTACTCACAAGCAATGGCAACACCCTTGTTCAGGTCATTGCTGGGGCCGCTCCTGAGGTAGATGGTGACGGTGCCATCGGTGGTGGGCTTCCAGGTGAGGTTGACGGTCTCGCCGGCCTCGGTGTTCAGGCTGGTGGTGGGGATGTTGAAAGGGTTGGATCCGTTGGAGTCCTGAGCGAAAGCGAGAAGAGGCGCGGAGGCGATGGCCAGAAGGGCGGATGTGGAGAAACGCATGTTGATGGTCGGTGGTGTTTGAGTTGTTGTTGATGTCAAGTAATATTTTATGTCGATTGTGAGAACGTCAAAAAGTGAAACACTTGAGAATGCTAGGGAAAGGGAGAAATGGCGGATTAAATGCGACAAGGACGAGGAGGCGACAGTTCGGCTCAGGAGATGGATAGAGGTATTAAAGCAAACGGCCAGGACCCTCCCATTACTCACGGCGGGCAATCTGGATCTGGATCTGATGGCAGGGCGGCGAAGGAAGGTCCGCGGTCGACCAGCGCTACGCCATATGGCAACTAGCTAGTAGTGCTGGTTGTTAAACGAAATGAGCCAAACGCTCACCGGTGACCGCGGTTGGTGTGGTGGCGAGTTTGTTCTGGAAGTCTAATTTAGTCGCTTGGGGCGAGGGGGAAAATAGGCTAGGACTGTTCATGTCCAATATCCAATATTGCGCATCCTTCGCGCGACACACTGGCGCCTGGGCTGGCCAAGTCCTCGCCAGTAGTGGTGGTGGCAATGTACAGAAATACATTGTTGTCGCATCTAGTACGCAGGCCGCAGCAAAGCGATCTCGGTATGGAGGGTTCCGGGATGTCTGACATGAAGAGCACAGAGTATGTGGTGAAGAACAACGTTCGTCGTCGTCGAGGGCTGCCCATGCGACATGCGACCGGCAGGCAGGCAGGGCCCGAAATCAGTCCGTGGGTCTCTGACTGGTGCAAGGCAAAAGGCGGCTGCAGGAACCCTTCGCAGAGAGTGGATAGGTCTCCAGTTTCTCCACGGCGGCCCTGGCGGATCAGCGCCCAGCCGGCGCACAGGGAAAGACTGTCTTGGACTCTTCCAGCCTGACATTTCAATACGAGCTCATGACAGTCGGACGTCGGGCGGCGATGAAGTGAGGTTGTGGGCTGAATGTGGTTGCGTCTTTGGGCAGGTTAGAGTGTTGCGGTTGATGGATCTTCCAGACGTCGATCGTGTTCTGTCACTTCGAATACAATTCCAACAGTACAGTACATGTATCGGAGAATTCCATCGCCAGGTCGACGGTAGTCGCAGACCCTATTTTGTTTCTGCATGCAAGACATGGGCGGTTGAAAGTCTTTTCTCCACTTGGCAAGCTTGTTGATGTTGCCCAAGTCGCAGTGATGTTGCTTCGATGACAGTTTGTCGGCAAACTCGTGTGTTTATCAGACATTGAGTGGCATTGCAGTATCGTGACAACTTCGATAATAAGACATTACAAACGTGAACGAAGACGCCATTTTGCCGTGCGACCGACCCCACCGAACGTTTCGTCCATCCCGAATACGAAAAGATTAAGAGAAACAGAACCCGACCCTTTTTTCCAACCTACTCCATCCAGCCCGTGAAATCAATACAGCTTTCGCGTTTATTGGAGGAAGATACCAGCGGCAATGGCACCGAAGAGAGCAATGCCGGAGCCGACCTGGAAGCTTGAAGCGGCGCCAGTGGACTCGGGAGCGTCGGTGCTGGTACCGGTGCCCTGGAAGCCGGCATCGTTGGTGGTAGAGGCGCTGCTGCGAGAGCTGGTGGTGGTGGCGGTGAGGGTGGCGATGCTCATGGTGGTGTTGCGCGACATGGAAACACCGGTGCCGGAAGCCATGGGGGCAGTGCCAGCGGATGTGACGGGGGCAGCAGTGGTGGTGCCGCTGTAGAGTTGTTAGTGACTGGACATCGCTATGCAACTCGTCTCGCGTGTTACTTACTTTGCGCTGGGCATAGGCATGGCGGAAGCAGAGGCGGACATCATGGAGGATGACATGGAGCTGGGCTTGTAGGCGCTTGCGCTGGCGCTAGCACCCTGGACAACGAACGGACCGAAGTAGTTGACCTGGTCGTTCTGCGTGATCTGGAGAGCGTAGTCGTTGCCGTTGGGGAGAGAGGTCGACGGGGTCCAGACGAACTGGCCGTCCTTCGCGTCGCTGGTCAGAACCTCGACATCTTGGAGGTTACCGGCGAGGCCCTGGCGCAGGGTGATGGAGATGGGCTGGGATAAAGTTAGCGCGTCGTTCTTTCGCGATTGCATGCTTTTGTTGTAAGTACTTACGCTTGAGGTGTCGTTGGTGCGGAAAGTGATGGCCTGGGCCTGACCGTCGGTGACCGGGTTGGGGACGTTGGTGAAGCTCAGAACAGCAGACTGGGCAGTCGCGAAGGCCGCAAGGGCGCTGAGAAGGAGAGTCTTGGAGAACATGTTGACGAGTTGTTGTGTATTAAGTAGTAGTAGCGGTGGTGGTGGTTGTGGTATTACGAGGAGGTGGAGTCAAGGTGACTTGGACGATAGTACTGGAACGAGTGTGAACGTCGGTGACGTGGTTGAAAGGATTGCAAGAATGCGTCTTTGTTGTGAAGGATGCGAAGAGAGTCGAGTCGAGGGAAGGACAAGCACTGGAATGCGCCGTTTCTAAAGAACCTCGCGCACCCCTGTCAATTCCCACCACTCCCCATTGCTCCAACGGTCGCTTGGTGTGGAGAGAATCCTCGGCCTTGCCGCTTTTGGCACCTCATTTCCTTCGTTCGGGTCTGGCCAATCGTTCTGACTACCACCACTCGCATCGTAGAGTGCTCAGCCGCGTGGCCCTGGCCCGGCGTGAGTGAATTGGCCAGGTTGGCGAGCAGAGTTTTCCATAATCTGACCAGCCTTCAAGCCAAAGCCAGTCAGTTGGCAGCGACCGCAACATGAAGGCGGCCACCTTCAAGCTGAGCCTTACCCGGGGCGTACCAGAGGCTACATGAGGCTGCAACGGGTGCTGGTGGTTGGTTCGAACCATGCACGATCGCCCTGCAGTGCCCGTTGACCGTGCTACGAGTTGCGATCTGCGGCCACATGTAAGTAATAGCCTCTCTCTGGGGTTCTGTCGCCGGCGGCCCGGTCAGAGAGGCTGTCGAGGCTGTCGCAGATGACCTAGCGAACTCAGCAAACGCCAGCCACTGCGCCCTGCCTCGAGATTACCACTCTCACTGTTTGCAGGTAAGGTTTTGGTGGCATATAATGATGTTACATGTTGGTTACTTGTCATCATGTCTGGATACCGCGATCGGCAGGACTCTGTTGTTGTGGTCATCAACGCGCATCTGACAGCCACTTTCTTTTTCGGTGTATGACAGATGGTCACCAATCTTCTCGAGTCTCGACAGATGTCAACTGACACGTCCAAATCGTTTGAGTGGCAGTTTTCGGCCAGCTGGCATACGACAGAAAGTTCAGTGGATTCTTCATCAGGCACAGAGGCTTCACTCGGACATCGCAAACTACGACCACACCAGAAGGAGCCTTGAAGCCCTGTTAGACGTACAGTCCCTAGACCAACATGAGCAGCATGAATTGGAGCTACATATTGTGCGCATGCATAGATTTCTCCATCGAATAAGATCAAGGCACTTTGGCGGAGTGGTTAACGCGTTGCCCTGCTAAGGCAATTCCTTCGGGAGCGTGTGTTCGAATCACACAGGTGTCGATCAACCGATTCTTTTGCATTTTTGCTGTCGCTTGAGATAATCGATCAATACGCACAGGTGTTACGATCCTTTTGTCGTATTTGTCAAACAAACTCAAACACGTTCCAACAAGTGCTCAGGGAGATGATGCAATAACAAACATATGGTATACGTGTGCCTGAGTCGACCGTTGAAGCACTGATATAGGTAAGAAAGGGAGCACCGGAAATTTTGTGTGGCATCTCCTAAACGTTGCATGTGATTCGGCCTTGGTAGCATGCGATCTTCTTGGTAATTGTGAGTTCCATGGCCTTGTGAATAGGTAGGTACCAACGCTGTGTACATGTATATATTAATGCGAACCTTTCGCAGAAGTATCAGATGATGTCCCGGATACAATTTTGCAGGTAGCTCAAGTCTCAATGAACAGGGTGCAACAACGATGCTGGGCGCGATGCTGGGCTCCAACTCCGTCTTGTCTGTATTATCCTCGACTTCAAATCAAGTATTCAACCTTCATCTCCCATCCGCCCCTCTCATCTGCACAACAACCTCACCCCCAGCATCCTCCCACCTCAACCCCAACTTCCTCACCTTGCTCTTACTAGCCACATACAACATGAGATAAATATGCCTCACAATCTCCCCCCAACAAAATAACCTCACCCGCAGCGACGAAGCCGGCTCTCGCACACACCAGACACCCCAACCCACTCTCCCAGACTCGATCATCTTTGCAAGGAATTGAAAAAATTCGCTTCGTAACTGCGCAGGCCAGGGCGTTATGTCGAAAGTCCAGCACCCGCGCTCGGATTGCTCGAGGTCTCTAGAGACGGAAACGGGTTTGTAAGTTTGCGCTAGGCTAGCAGTTTCGCTGAGGTATTTGAGGGATTCGGTGATGTGGGTTTCGAAGGGTTGGAGGGAAGGTAGAGGGGCCGGGGCGCGGATCGTTGTGGGTAGGTCTGGATCTGTTGGTGGGTCTGGAGTAGCGACTGGAGTATCTTTGATTCCCTCGCTAGCCTCGGGGACTGTGGCAAAGTCTTTCACTGCTGTTTCGCTGTCTGAGAACCTGGGTTGTGCTGGGTGGCCGGATCGTGCTGGAGGACTCGGCTCTGTTTCCTTCGGTGTTTCATGACGAAGGGGCGATTGCTGTGGCACTTCCGGTTCTCCTTGTTTCTCGAGTTCGGGTTCTGTCGGTTCAATGACCCATGGGCCCGGATCGCTAATGGATCGCTGGATGCTCTGTTGTCGATTCCTGTAACTCTCCGGACTCAGCGAGTATGAGGTTGGAAGCTCCGAAGTGATGTCGTCGCCAGAAGATGAATGTTGTTGGCTATCCTGCGCTGTTTGCCCAAGAGTTGGTGCTGGATCAGCAGTTGCGACAACCGGATCGCCGTTCTCCTGTGCGGGTTCGCTTGGTGGGAAAAGTAATCTGCTAGACTGGAAGTACTGGCGATTGGCTTCGTTGATTCGTGGCTTCTTGTTCGAGCGATCCAAAATCGGAGACACGAGATACGAGGACTGGCTTGGAATGCGATCAGATGATGAGCTCTCATCGCGTATTGCTGCACGATGTGCTGTTCCCTCGATTACGGTCGTTTTGTCCCCGGTAACTTGTTCTTCGATGGCAGGTTCCTCGACAATCTGTCGCTCGATAGGAAGAGCTCTCTTGAGAGTTTTCTTCGGTATTCTTGACGAGCTAGCAAAGATCTGACTTTCCAGAGCCGTGTAGCCCAGCTGAGTTTCCGCCAAAAAGGTCGTAGGGTCCCAAATCAGATTCGAGGGCTCGTCGTCCCGTTGTTGCGGTGTCTCGCGCATTACAGTGGTTGTGTTGGCCGCGATCATGTCGCCAGGCGACGACAAAGGAAATCCTCTGGTCGCATTCGTCGAGCCATGGTTGATGACCCTCGTGGAAGTGCCTGCTACTACGAAGGACTTGTATGCTTCGGCTTGTGCTTTGTATCTCTCATCATCATTCCGTGAACTCGGCGCGGTGGTGTGCACGAGGAGATCTATGCGTGTCACCATTCCTTGACCCGCAGTCTCTCAGCGAGGCCATAGCAAACTATGTTCATGAGCGGAGACTGAAGGTCGCGAAGAAAGTCGCTACCGATTTGATGACACGTGCTGATACTTTTTGTGAAGTGTGTCAAACTTCACTTGCAATGTAGGTTGTTGATCAGTGAGTGAAGGAGAAGTGGCGCGTTGGTGCTTGCTCTCCTTTGACAGTTTGGCTTTGAAGCCGCATCGACTCGCTTCGCCCCACTATCCAAAATCGCCAAGAATTTGGGAAAATACATCCACGGCGACATCCACGATTTGGTGCGCAAGGACCAGATCACACACGACAAGATGGCCTCCTTCGAAACACTCCGCGACCTGGTCAACTCCCTCCCCTCGACCAACTCGCCATGGGGACCCCCGACCACCACCGAGACCACTCTTGATGGCGTTCCTTATGCGCCTTTTTCCAAGGGCGACAAGCTAGGTCGCATGGCCGACTGGACCTCTGAGGGCAAGGACAACGCACGTGGCGGAAGACAGCAATACCAGCAGAGATACCGCGACCAGATTTACGGCGCCGGCGGCCTCCAGACCGTCTTCAACATCGAGGGACAAAACGAGGAGGGCAGCTTCTCTCTCGTCGACCGCTCGCAAACATCGACTCGCGGCAGAGGCTTTGGCGGCAGGGGAAGCGCTGTCTTCCGCGGCAGAGGCCAGCGTGGCGGCCAGGCTGGACGTGGTGGCAGGGGCGCTTTCCAGCGCTCCGACGGCGGACGTGGAGGTCGTGGTGGAGCACAAGGCTACGACTCTCGTGGTGGCCGTGGCGGTGGACGTGGAGGCAGAAGATTCGGCTGGAAGGACTGGGACAAGCCGCAGCGCAACCGCGAGGCCTCTGTCCAGCCCAAGGACTCGTGGCGCGTGCTCGAGGAGATCGAGTTCAGCCGTCTCCTCAAGCTCAACCTCGAGACCGGCGACGGCGAGGACCTCGAAGACCACGGATTCCTCTACTACTACGACCGCGCTTACGACAAGCAGCCTGGCGCTCCTACCAGCGTTAAGAAGCTTGGTGCTCTGGACCGCGCTGCATACAACGTCACCACTTCTCACGATCCCGTCATCCAGGAGCTGGCCGAGAAGGACGAGGCCACCGTCTTCGCCACCGACAACATCCTCTCCATGCTCATGTGCGCTCCCCGCAGTGTGTACAGTTGGGACCTCGTCATGGTGAAGCACGGCAACAAGATCTACATCGACAAGCGCGAGGGCAGCAGCCTGGACATGGTCACTGTCAACGAGAACGCCGCCGATGCGCCGCTCGAGATCAGCGAGGGCAACAAGGACCAGATCAACGCCCCTGGCGCCCTCAAGGAGGAGGCCACTCACATCAACAACGTCTTCCCCTCGCAGGTTGTCCAGGAGTCCGAGAGCAACAAGGTCGAGATGGCCAACGAGCACCCCTTCTACAACGCCGCCGAGGAGACCGACCCCCCTGCGTCCAAGGCCTACAAATACCGCCGCTTCGACCTTTCGCTGGCTTCCGACGAGGAGGCAATTCACTTGGTTGTGCGTACCGAGCTGGACGCCGTGGTGAAGAACAGCATCAGCGGCGAGGACCAGTACCTTATCATCAAGGCGCTCAACGAGTTCGACAACAAGGCCCAGGGTTCTGGTGGTGCTCTCGACTGGAGGACCAAGCTCGCTTCCCAGCGTGGTGCCGTCGTTGCCACCGAGATGAAGAACAACAGCTGCAAGCTTGCCCGCTGGACCACTCAGGCCATCCTCGCCAAGGCCGACCTCATGAAGCTTGGGTAAGTCACATTGTTAATAGAAGTGAGAAAACGCGAGCATAGCTAACACCGATCTAGTTTCGTCTCCCGTACCAACCCCAAGAGCAACTCAGACCACGTCGTCCTCGGCGTGCTCGGCTACAAGCCCCGCGAGTTCGCCAGCCAGATGAACCTCAACCTCAACAACGGTTGGGCCATTGTCCGTACCTTTGTCGACATGGTCATGCGCGAAGACGACGGCAAGTACGTCCTGGTCAAGGACCCCAACAAGCCCACCATCCGCCTTTACCAGGTGCCTGCGGACACTTTCGAGGAGGACGAGGATGCTGGCCACGAGATGGGCATCGACGAGCAGGACGAGTAGATACGACGCAATGAGCATGCCATGGTGTTGGACAGCTCGCCGCTGGGGTTCGCGGTTTGCAGCTACGGAAAACTTGAAAATTGCAGTGGTGAAAAATGATAGATCTTTATTCGTTTCATGAAGTGTAATCTGTTGTGGACTGGAAGTGTCTATCGATTCGCCGGTGTTTGTGAAGTATTGCACTTCCTTGACGAACGCACATGTCCCCATTCAACATAGACTGAAAATGTCCATCTTTCCGACGGCGGCTCTGCAATGCCACCGCAATCCATGCCGTGCTACCCAAACGATGCTACCACACCCAGAGCAGCACAGTACAGTACAGCACAGTATGACACGAAGACTCTCACTCATACTGCATAGTGGCGTGTCGCTGTGCTGGACCAACAGAAAGCGGGCGTACTGTAACTAGGCGAAACAGGCTAGAATGCGTGGCTTAGGGGGCGCAGCGTGAACATAACTCCCTACCCTGCCTCACTCTCACCGCGACAATCCGTGCATCTAGTTAGCCCGCAGCGCTTGACTTTTGCAAATGTGCTGAGCTAGCGCGAACATGTGTCCTTGATCAACGACCACCAACGGGTCAAGCGCCCACGCGACATGAGCGAGAATTAGGCAGTCACGCGGCCGCCACGAGAGACCGCAACCGCATTCCTCGCGCATCCCGCAACCATTCATGACTTCTCCCACCATCCTTGTCGCCGGCGCAGTTTCGCACGACTATCTGATCTATCCCATGCGTAACCAACACTCAGCCTGGGCGGAGCGAGGACGACTGGACGGCGACCACGCTCACGTCGTCGTGCGCAGCGCTGGTGCTGAGCTCGTCGCCGGCTTGCTCACCGCCGGGGCCCCCGACTATGGCCTCGAAGTACTTGGCCCCGTGGCGCAGTCGAACGGTGTAAGCGGCAACGGACTGAAAAGCAATGCGTCCACCATGGTCGAGTTGGAGCCTCACATCAATTCTCCGCCCGAGTCACCACAAGGCTTCCACGTTGTCCGCCTTCGACACATTGGCCAGAACTCTTCCTGGCAAGCACCTTCGGCCAACGAGGCTGTAAACTCGGCTCCCATTGCAGCCGTCATCTCCGGATCTGTAGACGACTTGCACGAAGTCGAGCCTGCTATCGATCTGTTACAGCGCGTTCGGCCCCGGTATATTGTGCATCACATGACCAGGCCTCTTGCCACTGGCAAACTCTGGGACGCAATCCGAGACGGACCAAAAACTAGCGGTGGCGTGCCTGAGCCCGATCACCTGGTCGTGATCGTCGAAGCAGACGATCTGCGCGCAGAAGGCATCAACTTAAGCCAGTCTCTGTCCTGGGAAGCTACTTCAGAAGACTTCGTCCGCAACCTTGGGTCCAACGGAAGACTCGACACTCTCGTCACGTGCCCTAACCTCATTGTGAGGTTTGGCAGTGAAGGAATCATCCACCATCGCGGTCGTGACGCGGTGAACCCCAAGCTTTACTTCAACCCTCGCAGCATGGAATGCGAGACTTTGACTCAGGCGCCACAAATGGTATGTAAGAATTACACATCAACCCTAGTTCTTTCCTGATGAGTCGTATTAGATCGGCCTCACATCAGCTTTCACCGCTGCCTTTGCGCTCGGTTTCACGGACGCCACTCACCCCAACATCGACAGAGGCATTCGCTTGGGTATATCCGCCGCCCGCGATCTTGCAAATATTGGATTCACACAGAACATGAACGATGACGCCCCCGACTATCCGATCAACGAGATAACGTCAACACTCAAGCCAGACACACGCCTATCGACTGCTAGCATACCGTCAGCCCGGATTAGCTCGGGCGAAAAATGGTCGTTATTTGAAAGTCTCACAGGTGATCCAGCAGAACTCGCACGACAAGTCGTGACAATTGGTCCCGAGAAGGCACTTGCGCGATGCCCTGTACGAAAGTTTGGAAATATGCTGAGTGTTGAGAGAGCAGAGCAAGAACGACTCGAGGCTGTCATTGACATCGCCGAGGAGAGGATTGCCTCAGGAGCAACATCACCGACATGTATCGGTGTTTTCGGACCACCCGGGTCGGGGAAGACGTTCACAGCGACCAACCTTGCGGATCACCTTGGACAAAAACGCCCATGCACAAAGTTCGTATTCGACGGGCGCTCGTTGAAGGAGGAGCAATTTATTGCTGCCTGCCATGCCATCCGAGATGCATCAGCCACGGGCTCGTTACCGGTGGCGATCTTCGAAAACTTTGATGCCGTTTTGGAGCCTGAGAATCCTTTGGTCAACTCTTTCATGACGCTGGTAAGCAACGGCACTTTCACCGACAGAGGCAGTGATAGGCAGCTTGGCCATGCCGTGCTCTTCTTCGCAATGGACCAAGATATCACCGATCCAGATTCGGCGCCCACGCCAGTGGCGACTGAGTTTACACTACGACGCAGACCCACCACCCCATCTGCAGATCAATGGAACAAGATGTACACAGATGAATCCCCTCTGTTGGATTCACTACACGGTATCGTCAACATCCTTGGCCCTAACAGCACCGGTAAAGAGGACAAAATGTTCTCCATCCGGCGAGCAATGATGCTTCGACAAATCATCAAGCGGAAATACCCACACATGGAGGTCAACGGCATCATGTCCTTCGACGACGCTGTCCTACATGCCCTCCTCCTCACCCCAAAATTCAAGCAAGGCCTAAGTTCCATCGAGAAGATCATCAGCACAAGCCGCCTCTCGCACCGGACAAAGTTCGACGTTTCCGCCCTCCCACCCGAGGAGCAAATCCAACTCCACGTCGATGGCCGCATTTTCATGTCCTTCCTGCGCTCTCCCAAGTTGCCTCCGGCTCTCCGCGAAAGACTCGCGCACGGCTTGTTCGAAACGTACAAGAAGCAGCGCGAGCTCATGGCTCGCACAGATACCCAGCGTAAAGAACTCGAGTCCGACCGCAGCTACTGCGACTGGGAAGACCTCTCCGGCGAGCTCAAGGAATCCACCCGCGCCCAAGCGGATGATATCCCTCGCAAACTGCGCGCCACAGGCTGCTTTATGCTGAACGACGGCGCGCAGGAACCGCGCGGCGAACCTCTGGTGCAGATCAAGCAGTTCGATGAAAAGGACCTTTTGATGTTGAGTGAGATGGAGCATGAGCGTTTCAACGCCGAGCGTCTGCAGAGACAGTGGAGGATGGGGCCTAGGAACGGGAAGCAGAGGACTACGCCTTTCTTGGTTCCTTGGAGGGATCTGACGCAGGAGTGGAAGGATGTGGATACGGTTATGGTGGAGTGCGTGCCGGGCATTTTGGAGGGTGCTGGGTGGAGAATCTATCGGATGCAGGAATAGATGGGGAGGGATTGTACGCGACACTGCTCAATCACACCATTGTTATATTGAACAGGCTTCGTCTCAGCCGGTTCCGGGACCTGGATTCTTTTCAAGAAGACTTTCGAGGTGGTTGTCACACACCAGCTCCACTCACAAGTACGGCAATGGTCTGGCAGCGCCAATAACATTGAGCGTGGGCACAGACAAGTGCCGAGGACTATCGACAGAGTCAAAGGTCAAATCATCGAGAAATCTGATCAGCCCCAACCCGAACCCTAATTATGGAAAACCCGAAATGGCCGTTTGCATTTTGGTTCATGGTAAGCCACCGATTGCTAATCCCAAAGTGTTGTGTCTTTCAGGTACGTTTGGCTGTGATTGTTTGAATACGAGTACGAGAAACGAGACCGTGATAGATGGGACCACGACCTAATAAATCGAAACGCCGTCCTCGCTGCATTTCGACCCGAGATCCCGGGGTTCCAACCCACATCGTCCACGTCCACTTCATCCGAACCCACTACTTTCATCACTTCATCTTCCAAACAAAGGCATGTGGGGTTTTGCGGGGTACGGCACAAACCTTGTTACGGCTTCGACTTGAAGGTCAAATGTTTAAAGTCGTAGGCATACGCTGATCAGTATCGTTAGGACTCGGAAGTTCATCCTGTGTTCTAAGCAGCCATGTTTCACGGACGATCCGAATTGCTGGCATTGGGCTGTGTTGCGATTCGGGAAGTTGCAGCGTAAGTGTTCCTCTACATAGCCGATGACACAGTGGCTGATATTTTGAGGCAACACAGATTCGTCGACTATGGTAACGCCTATCCTGTGGCTTATCACCTCGGCCAGAACTTGAGCATCGAGGCAATCATTCCGTACCAAAAGAAGAACATCGAGCTATCACCTTCACAACCATTTCTGACTCTGGATTACGGCACGGATCGATCTGGCTTTCCAATCTTCTGTGTCGAGTCTTTATCAGATGCAACACAGATCGAAGTCAAGTATTCTGAAGAGTTCCCGGCACTGGCATTGCCCCAATCTGATGGCCCATTTACTTTCACTGTCGGGCTTGCCAATACATTTCGAGTCGAAACTCTGAACCTGACGGCGCCCGGCAAGCTTCAGAACTACTTCATCCAAGGAGGTCAAAGATGGCAGACTCTGCGACTTCTCAGCAACACCACTATCGTCCTGAGTGAAGTTGGCTTCAATTCCACTGCTCCGTTGCTGAAGCCATCTCAATTGCCTGGCAAACTCTCAACGTCAAATCCGATATACGATGGACTGTTTGATCTTGGTGGCGGTTCCTCTCACGTCTCTTGTATCGATGCCGGCAACTCTCCGTCGACCTGGGACATCACCGAAGACGGTGCGCTCATCCGAGGCCAGACCACAGCTCAGTCTGCCAAAGGTGCTTCATTCAGCAACTACACGCTCTCATTTTCGACCAAGATCATCCGCGGAGGAACCGGGTGGAGGATTGCAAGCGGCCAACAACCTTTCGGATCTTACTTTTTGCTCACTTCCAATGAACAAGCACTACTAAATACCAACCGTTCGTTGATCAAGCCTAGCACAATCCTCTTTACATACGGCACTTCGCTGTATCCGCAAGAAACCATCACCACAGGACCTGTATGGCAATACCCAATCAATTCTACGATCGAAGATGATACTTGGTACAACCTGAGCACCGCCATGACACCGGAGGCTTATGTTATCTCCATTGACGGTCACGTGGTACTGTCCATCCCGATCGCCAACTTCGCTGAGCTCGCCGCGGAATCTGGGATTTTCGGTACCGGCTCACCTTTTACAGGTAGCTTCGGCTTCGCACCTTACCAAGATCAGGCCGCATACTACAAGGACGTCATAGTTACCTCGCAGAATGGATCTCTCATCTACGAGAATTCAATGACATCGAAGGATGTCCTTGGAGAATACGCACAGCTGCCACTGGAGACTTCTCTTTGCCTCGACGGCGGCAAGCGTGATCGACTTGTATGGACTGGCGATTTTTACCACACCGTCAATGTCGTGGCATCTAGCACCGCTCTGTGGGATCATCTATTCGGCACGATTGACTTTGTCTTCAAACGTCAAAAGACGGAAGCTCCGTTCAAAGATCTAATCCCAATCTCACCCTTCATGGGCAGCCCACCGGAGTACGGCGAGGTGACTGGGCTGTATGGAGGTCTGCTCGACTACCAAGACTTGTTCCTCGCGGGAGTCGCTGACTTTTATCGACTCACCGGGCAGTCAGAGCAGCTGAGAGCGTACTGGCCCAATATCAAGGCGCTCGCAGCCGCAAAGCTGGAGTTTATCGATCCATACTCGGGATTGATGGGTTCCAGCCCCGACTTCGCCAACATATCGATCAGCAACTTCCTCGGACCCGTAAATGGCACAGCTGTTACAGCTGTCTTCGCCTATGCGCTGAAAGAGCTGGTGCCCTTAGCTCGTGCTGTCCGCGACAACAAGTCAGCAACATTGTACGAAGGGACCTCCGCCAGCCTCGTTCGAGCCATCAACGAAAAGCTCTGGAACCCGACTCTAGGCACCTACTCGCTCTCCCTCGACGCCCCATCAAACTACTCCCTAACCGCCATCGGCTGGGCCATCCTCGCCGGCGCAGCCAACACCTCCCAAGTCACCTCCTCCTTCGCCAAACTCGATGAACTCAGATGCGGCATCGGCTACCGCACAATCTCCAGCGAAGCCTGTACAGAAGAATACCAGCTCTCTCCAAACACCAACGGCTTCCTCTTAAACGCCCTCTTCAAAGCCCAGCGAGACCTCGGAGTCAAGAACCTGACAATCGCCAGAACCCAACTGGAAAACTTCTGGCCGGCAATGCTGACGCATAACGAGTACTACTCCGGCGCTTCGTGGGAATACGTTCACCCAGACGGCTCACCAGGTCTAAACCGCTTCACGAGTCTGTCTCATCCGTGGGGCGCTGCTCCGACTTATGTTCTGCCGGAGTATGTTCTGGGCATCTCGGCTACTAGCGCTGGGTACAAGAGTTGGAATTTTACGCCTATGCTTGAGGGCTTAGATCTTGAGTTCGCGGAGGGGACGGTCGTGACTGCTTTTGGCGATATTGAGGCGAGCTGGAAGGTGAAGGGGGAGATGTTGTTCGTTGAGACGAATGTTCCGAGGGGAACTTCGGCGACGTTAGTTTTGCCTGATGGGTACTGTGGCAGGTATCATGGGAAGGGATATCGTGGTGGGAAGATGCCGTTGTTGACTGGTGGGGATGTGAAATTGGTTTTGAAGAAGTGCTGACGGAAAGGAGATTCGTGATATCTTGTGCTATTTGCGGACAATAGCAAAGCCCTACGACTAATTGCATTGCAGACGCAAGGTCCGATTGAACTTCACCGGCCACCTCATAATGCTCAACGAATACCATCTGCGTCCACCTGTGCATAAGTCTGGAAATTGGCCGTTGCTACGGGCGGTGGGCGTCCAAATGATACTTTCGCAAACCATCTAAGACCTCGAAGAATCCATCGCAGGCTTCTCTGATTATCCGCTGAGCTTTGGTTTCGGCATCATCGATTGAGCATGCTTTGCTGGCACTTCTGGTGTAGTCAACGGTCTTGCGTAAGCTGGCCCGTCAGGATCTTGACGCTGCGACTCGCTCTTATCCAACACATTGTTTCTTGACATTTCGACATTAACGCAATTACACATACGACCATAGGTCAGTGAGAACTGGGCATCCCGTCCGCTCTGCCATACATAAGCACTGAACCGGGCGACTAGTACTAGAGTGGGTGACCATCTGGGAATCCCGCCTGTTGTATGTTTTTGCCTTTTGTTGACCTGTCCTGTCCGCCCTAGGCTGTACGTGGCACCAAAGGACGTCGACCAAGATGGCATGAACGACACCTTTCGTTTCTGGCAGCTTGCGGTCCAGATTAATGGCCGGATGATAGTCCGATACCGCCTGTTGCTAGAGAGATTGCTGGAGAGGACCGACAGCAAGTCAAAGGACATGTAATCATATTGGCATTTCTATCGTCGAAGGACAATGTCCATACACTGTTGACGTGATCAACATCTACCGAATCGGCACAGCCGATGCCTGAACAGTTCGTACTCCTCGCAACCTTCTCCAGTGCCGCCGTCTCGAAGACATTTGAACCCTTGCCCGTCATAACTTTCCAGACCTTGCCCACGAGAACACCCGAAGGCCCGACTCGCGGCAAAGTCGTGCTTGAACGTCTCGAAGTAAATCGTGATCGAATCGAGGGTCGAGACCCACTGCTCCGCAATAGGTACAACGGCGTGCATCTCCTCGATCTCAGCCTCGTAGCTGAGATGCGGCCTGCACGAAAGACACATGGATGCGTGTTCAGTGTTGTGCGCATTCGGGTGGGAGTGGTCTTCCGTTTTTGTTGTTGTTATTGCCGTGCAGGCGGGGTTCATCCAAGGAAAGGCTTTTGCGTACACCTCTATGAACTTGGCGACGAAGATGCCGTATAGCGCGAAAGGACTTGCTGTTAAAGATCTGGCTTCCCGCGCGTCGGCGGCGAGGGATAGGATCGATCTGGCGGCGCAAAAGCACTCTCGCGCGCTGCTTTTCCAGAACCCGGGCGGTGCTTCGTGGATCTGACGGTAGAGGGAGTGAGAGTAAGGCAGGCCCTCGGCCTGTTTAGACCTGAGTGGGAGGAAAGGAAGAAATTCCCAGTGGAGGAATATCTGGCAGAGGAGTCTTGCGATGTGCATGCTGAAGTAGTGCGCGGCAGTAGGTTCGTTTGCGTGGAATGTGGTGTTGGGCCTTGTGAGTCGACAGTAGACGGGCAAGCCTTTGTTCATGGTCAACCACCGCCGCAGCAGATCGTTCCATCCGCAGGCTTGAGTCCAGGGCGGATTATATTCTGTTCTGTTGAAAGTTAGCGCTTGAGAATATCGGAGGAGCTTGCAGACTCACTTCCAAGGATTGGTATCCGTCCAATCTTGAATGCGGTGTAATAATGATACGAAGTGTAGGTAGTAACTGAAGATATTGCTGGCCGGTTTGATCAAAGAGTCGTTATCGACGGAGAGGTGATCCGGGGGTACAGAAGCTGATCCGTGACTCGTAGGTGAAGAGGTTGGACGGCCTGACGCTGAATTTGTCCGCAGGTAGCTGGATGATGATGATGATGACAATCTCCTTTGCCCATTCGCGTCCATTGTGAAGGTCGTTCCATCTTCGGGCAAGGAAGGAAGTTGAGCAGTGGTGTGTATGATCTTCGAATGGCTTTCGCCAAGTGATCCTTGAGCGTCCATGAGAAGACAACTCCAAGATATCTGTCTCGCAACCTCTTCATCAACTTTCTGAGCCAACCACTTCTCCTTGCTTATACCCTCCCCACCCACACCCATGGACTCGGCCTCAAATGCCATTGCAATCGACATTTCGGAACTTTCCGAGTCGACACAATAGCCTTGAAGAATCCCGAGACCAGACGCCATGGAAGTCGCTTCTGATAGTAGAAGCCGTGATCTTGCACATCGCCCGAGCGACCAATCATAGACTGCCAACATCAACTTCACTTGAAGTCCCTCGACACGAGGACACAATTGGCCAGAGTCATTGGCGAAAAGCCAGTGCTTTGCAAGACTGGCGAAGCGTGCTGACAAAGTCATTCCATCAGTCAAGTGGTGCATGCCTGGGACAAGATAATCTTCAAGCCCCTCACGACAGTGACGCAACGTCAATGCCAGAAATGCCAGGATCATGCCAGACGATTCGGACGGTGAAGCTTCATGCTGGTCAAATGTTTGACGTGCGTCAGAGGCTGGTGAAGGACGGCCCACCGTCAAGCCGTAGGGTTCGATTAAAGTCGGAAGATGCACGAACGGAAGATCGCCAGTGTAGTTGATGCGAAATATTCGCGACAGTTGCAGCCAGCCTGCTGTCGATATTACGGACGCTCCGAGAGCAGAGAATGTTGTGTCAGGCTGCTGCTGACCAAGTCCCGGCCTTTCGGCGCATTGGCAGCCTCCTAGAAGACCTTAGCTTGTAACTCACACATACCAACCCCGACAATAATACTGGAGGGTTATCGGTGACTTACCTATGTGTAAGAGAGAAGATGTCGGGGTCGGAGTAGCCGGAATTTGATGCGATGTCACTCGAGAACCTTCAAGAATCTCGATCCTCTCTCTCGCTCGTTGATAGTCATCCACAAGTTTCTGAAGTCTGTCCTTCTTGGGATCATAGAAACAGTATTTCGAACGTCGGTTGCATGTTCCGCACATAGGGCGGACTCCATCGCACTAGACACTTTAGTCAGTCGTTGACTTCGGAAGGAAAAATCGGGTTGAACGGCATGGCAAACCTTTAGCTTGGAATGTCTGCAAGGAAAGCAGGCCACTGCGGTCATCTGCTCTCTGTTTTTGCGTCTCGGAGAAGCGTTGCCGGCGGAAGTGCCACTCGTATCCATACCGCTGTGTTAGTGGCCAAAGCATCGGACGAACATTGCACAGACAGTCGTGGAGGGGAGTTAGGACACAATTCAATATGTGCCCTCGACATTGGGGCTAAGACGAAATTGTGTTGTAGCCGAGACCGAGACCGCGTTACCGCTTTGCCGTAAACTAGCAAGTGCATATGATCGGGGTCATCGACAGAGGCATGCTGCAACCAGGCAAACGAACTTCTCGGAAGTACGTACATTTGGTGCTGACCAATGGAACACATCGATGAGTAAGTGTTTGTCCGTACGTCGCGTACGCATACGACAACGATTGGTGGCGTGGGCACTGTTCCTGGCGTCTGTGTCCTGAGATGCAGTTGGCGGTCCAGCCGTTCCCCCGTCTGTGACCTTAGAGACAGCCACTTCAGCCCACTGGTACTGCTAGAGCCTGACCAGGTGCGTGGGTGATACTTGGCAGCTTGGCATCAGGGCCTATGCTCTTTGAATTGCGCTTGGATCTTGATACAGTAGACCTGAATCTCGATGTGACGTTGGTAAGCAAGAAGCGAAGACCGAGACTTGACGCGGCCATGCCGATGGCTGGGACCCGACCATCCCGATGCCATTCCGGCCCGTATGCGGAGCAAAGTCGGCGTTCCGCCGAACATCAGATGCATTTTTGACGATTATGTAATCGACCGTGCTATTCCCCTTGACGCAAAGCCTGCCAAAGCAGCCACTTGACAGCAGCATTTGAATCCCCAGAACTGGGCGTATCTTTGACCAGATCGTACCGCGCCTTAGTTTCGGGGCATGCCAACTCATAGATCGTCTTCGCCTCTTTCAAGAAAGCTTTGTAGTCGAGTTGCGTTCGGTGGAAAGGTGGTCGAATTGCCGGGTTGTATCTGAAACGAGGCAGTAGCGCAGTCCTGTCCTGGCTCAGTCGAGAGCGTCCTTGCCGCGCTTCGTGCTGTCGGTCTGTGTAAGTAGATAGATACAAAGTGTTATGTGTGCATCGGGGGACTTAGTACCAACATGAGGTGATAGACACTCACGTCGTCTACGTTAGACGAGTCCAATCGCATCGCACTTGTGAAATCTTCGAATGAGCTCCCTAGAAGAAGCCTGTTGACTGTAGTAGCCATTTGTTGTTGCGCAGTCAGGATGGGTAGCGTCTTCCGCACCAGAGGACATACGCTACTTGTAAACACTCGACGTCTGCTGCAAAGACGCACCACCATTCTTTTCTCCGTGGCGTTCTTCATTGCTCGCAGCGTTTTCAATGTGACCATGTTCCCATGGAGGCAGCCTAATGGCATGGGTAATAGAATACTGTACAGCAAACCTCGTGCGACAGGACCAATCAACTTTCGCGACGATGTCTTCAAACGGCGTCTGAAAAGACACACTAGCCCGGCCACAGGTAGCAATTCTGGCGATGCTGTCTGTCTAGTGCTCTATGCCAGTAGGATGATGCGGAAATCCCATCATCCAGGTGCATGGGCTGAATGCGGGTTGAGTGCGGATCCTTGAAGACCTTGGAGGCTTAGAGAGGCATATGCCAGAAGCACGGTCTGGTCTGTGCAGTGCGGAAAGTATCCATTATTCACTGAGCCTCATCTGGAGGCCGAGACTACAGCATCTGCAACGTCGACGTTTTTGAACGGTAGCTTGCGCATGTGGTAATTGGACTATGGTCGAATGATGGTGGGATGACGTTACTGGTCTAGCCGCGTGTAGGAGGCGTACAAGACGACCGAGATGCCAGTTACATTCTGATTTTTACTCTTGCGAGCAGCCATTCTTACTCGATCAACTCCATCGCTGATTGAAAGCTGATTAGATGTCGCTAGAATGAGAGTCTTAGCATCGGTGGCGAGGATGGAAGTTTTCTCAGCCGCAGAACCCGCCTCGTATGTTCTCATTCATCCTGGTTCTTCGCTACCGCGTAGGCGTGTAAGCATTTCATGCGCGTGTGTATGTGTTGACCCGTGTGTGCAGTAGTATGTCGGAGGTGTTGCGGCGAAATGCTTGTTACGGCTCTCTGACAAGGAGGATCACTAATGGAAGAGCTGCAGTCGGCATACCATGCTCTCATGAACGCAGCCGGTACTCACAATCCCCCCGAGACGGACCCGAATTCGTGAGGAAAAGTCGGCTGATGTTTCAGGACAGAGCATACATCACTTTACTGCAGACAACGAGTTACCAAATGAAGCCTTTCTCTTGAGTGCCCGGTCCTTTTGAAAGAATCGACAGGCAACTTCAAGTGCTGATATCACACTGGAGGTTTCTGTTCGGGCGAGGAACGAAAACTTGAAGTTGCCCGGACTTCTCAGCTCAGTGCATCGGCAAGGAACCGGTAGCTGTTATGCTTCAGCGGTGATATCAGCGGTATACTATCACATCGAGCCTTGTAACGTATAACGACCCTTCATCCCAAGCGCAAGCCTTTGCTGGGCCTCTTCTTGTGTTCGTAGGTCACTTCCCGATTCACGGTCTTGTGTATGATCATCTCTTGGCTGTGTCCGCTGCCCAAACTACCACATTCATCGGACGATTGCCCTCTCATGACTTCCACTTTGTAGGCCGGCCCCACTGGTCGAAGGCCATCGTTAGGCTCCCGGCTTGACTGCAGACGCTGCAATGGTATGTCGGTGTCGACATCCCGTCCGGTCCTCGACCCAGACGCATCAGCGCCTGTAGCCCAAATGTCCATCTTCAGATCGTTGAGTCCGAAACCAGTGTTGAACGTTTTCATGAAAGCTCGGAGGTTTGGAATGGTTGCCGAGATCAACGACCAGCAGAGCTCGCATTCTGCAAGAGCGAGAGCGGGAACACACGCCAGCTCTGCATGGTCGGCCGAGGCGATTTTGCTCATGTATGCGGCATGCAGGATGGAGAGTGCGACGACGCTGCAAGTGTCAGTCTGTATACGCGTTCCTGCAAAGCTTTTAGCGAACGACTCACCCAAGTCGAAACGCAAACGCTGTCACCACCTGTGCCTTCAAGTAAAACGGCAGGCGCAAGGGCCAGACGATCATGATCGGTATTATTATCAATATGAGTTCCGTTGCTGCGTCGAAAGCCGCGATTATCGCCCACTTTTGGCCCTGTCTGCTGTCAGCTAGAGTTTCGACATGCAGGTGTAGTGAAGCTGACTTGACCACCACAGTTCGAGTTCATGTCTTCTGACATGAAGGTGCCGGCGGAACATCCCGTTCCTATAGCAGCCATTGATCCGATCGACCACAAGAAGAAGACTACTAGTGAAACATAGCAGGTGATAGAGAGCTTCCTGAGTTCTTTCGACAGGATGCGATGGATGAACATGGCCGTCGAGCTCTTTGCAAGGGCCAAGGCGACGATGAGAAACATGTAAGCAGCCAGGATACTCGTTCCAGATCTCTGGTCTGTGGGAAGAGTTGTATCTTGAGGTGCCAGTCCAGGAGAAGTAGCCAAGCCTTTCTTCAACCCGACGATCGTACAAGCTACATGAGCCATCATCGCAGCCTCTCGGTCGAGGTCAGTATTTGCTACTTGAAAAGCTAAAGTCCAAGACTCACTGAAGCGGCGACGAAAAGGCTGTCATCTTTCCCGAAAGCGGCCTGCTTGTACCAGAGCCTGATGGCCAGAACGAGTAGGGAGAAAGTCATCCCGTTGAGCACTGCGATCCAGACATAGCCGGCTTTGTCGTATGTCGTGATAGGAGCAAAGCTCTTCCAATTCGGCTCGTTTGGGTCGATCATTGCGGGAAAAGATCAGACTGTGAAAACGAGCCCGATGCTCGATGAAGTGACTTTTGGGATAAGCATTGCATTTGACTGGCGCAGCAGGACGTATGTGCTGCAGGCTGCTTCCAACAGACGAAAGTCGTGAACAAACAAGGTTTGAGGCCTCGGCGTACCTGTTATGAGCCGATCATGTACTTCCACGCGAGAGGGGGCCTCTACCAGTGTGCTGGATCCATCAGAGATCGTTTGCGCTTCGTTGCCAAGTTTTTCGTGAAAGCCATTCCATAGGCGAATCATCTCTGCAGGTCGGTAGAGTGCACGTCTCATGAAAATTCTCATCAGACTCTCATGTGCGCATAATGATACCTGGATATCACTGTGTTTCATATTTTCTTTACCCATGAGTCCGATCTCCATTTGTGCTTTGCAGCGCAGCCCATCGAAAGGTCTTCAGGATCTCTGATGGCAGCGCAATGGGGAATGTTTCTTACCTGTCCAGACACGTGTGTTGTAGATTGCTCTATAACACCACTGACCGGTCTCTAACAAAGAAATCTCGGCGGCCAAGTCTGCATCGAGGATTGCCAATGCGTCTCTGGTGCGTTGACATGCTGCCAATATTATTATTGTTTGCGGCTCGCCGTTTACTTCGGTTCTGCATGATGATCTCAGCTTCAATGCAGCTTCATCAAATCCCTTGATCGCTGCGCCTCAACACTTCGCTTGGATAATCGGGGTGTCGACTAGGGAAGCGAACAGTCTCACTATGGATGAATCTGCGAAGTATAGACAGTGACCATGCCCGTCCCGTCCCCGCCGCCGCCGCCGCCCACCCCCACTGACTAGCGGATAGGCAGTGGGAGCCGACTGCCGCATATTGCGCTAGACGCCTCTCTCTTGCGCAAGACTATCATAGTCTTTCGCTTCCTGTACTCCTCCACCAACGATCCTTCTTTGACCACCTCGCTCCGCGTTTATTCATCAATGCTGCAGTTTCGAAGTGCCCCTAGCGCCACTGCGCTCTTTTCTGCCACGAAGGTGACCTTGGCAGACGGCAGACATACGCAACAAGACCCGGAAGCAGTCAAGGGAGTACCGGAGATTCTGCCCTGATAGCTCCTACAATCCTGCTGGATTGACCTACTATGGCCACTGTGGGTCGTCGGATGTTCTCAACATATGTCAAGGCGGTAGTCTTCACAGTTGCATGGGCTTTCAAGACCAGGGCTCGTGGCATCCATGCTCTTGCATACCAGATGCTTCTCGGTAGAGCGTTGATAAAATACTCGTGTAAATCTATAGGTTCTCCTCTCCTTCGTCTTTATCTCACAACAATTGGTTTCGAGAACTGATCCTTTGCCCTAGCGCCGCGATGGCTGAAACTAAACAACATGTACACATGCAATCCTTTTCCGATCCACGCGATGATGGGTCACCTGTCAACGAGGGCCCTTCACTCAAGCAAGGAACGGTAGCAGATCAGCTCGACATGCAGCGAATGGGCAAGACCCAACAGACCAAGGTACTTCGGAACATGAGATATGCCCGATAATCTCAAACTGACTCCACTATAGCGCAACTTCCGCTTCCTCACAATCTTTGGCTTCACGATGGTATTGATGGCTACTTGGGAGGCACAGTTCAGCGCATCGCAGTTTGCCATTCTCAATGGCGGAAGAGCGGGCGCTATCTGGGTGTACCTGGGAGCATTCCTTGGATTTCTGACTGCCATTGCATCCATGGCGGAAATGTCCAGCATGTCACCTACCACAGGCGGTCAATACCGTAAGTTTAGAGTCTTTGTCTTGGTCCAGCTAGCACAGATAAGTCCTCCGTTGCTCCAAGCTGCTAACATATGCCTCCAGATTGGGTCTCTGAATTCGGACCTGCATACGCTCAAAAACAACTCTCATATATCGTCGGTTGGCTCTGCCTGCTTGGCTGGCAAGTCGGCAACACTGCGATCGGCTACTTGTGCGGCACTATCCTACAGGGCATGATTGCTCTCAACAATCCTTCGTACGAGCCCACTCGTTGGCAGGCGGTCCTCATCATCTGGGCTGTCTTGACTTTTTCGCTCGTCTTCAACACATTCCTGGCAGGACGGCTGCCACTTCTCGAGGGTGTTGTGCTTGTGATCCATATCGGCGGATTCTTTGCAATCCTTATTGTCCTTTGGGTGCTCGCCGATACCGATCCGGCCAGCGAGGTGTTCACCTCTTTCTACAACGGCGGCGGTTGGCCCAGTCAAGGTACAGCCTGCCTTGTCGGAATTCTCTCTCCCGTCTTCTCTTTTGTAGGTCCAGATGCCGCAACTTATATGGCTGAGGAGCTTCGAGATGCCTCGCGTAGCTTGCCCAGGGCAATGATCTGGACGGCACTCGTCAACGGCGGAATGGGGTTTGTCATGATCATCACATTCATGATGATGCTTGGCGACCCGGAGGTCGCACTGGACTCGCCCACGGGATATCCGTTCATCGATGTGAGTTTCAACCCAAGTCTTTGGCTGACCGCTTTGTGCTTACGCATCTTCCAGCTGTTCTACAGGACGACCGGTTCGTTGGCCGCCACGACAGTCATGGTCAGCTTGTTCTTCATCATGCTTCTCTTCGGCTGCGTTACCAGCTTCGCAACCTCCTCCCGCCAAATGTGGGCGTTCGTGAGTACACACCATCATGTCTGTCCTATCTATCAGTCAACTGACCCCGTCCAGGCAAGAGACCACGGCACACCCTTCTCGAGCTGGCTTTCTCGCGTTCGTCCTGGCTATGACCTTCCGATGAATGCAATCTATGTGACTTATAGCCTCGCGATGCTGCTCACGCTGATCAACCTCGGCAGTGAGGTTGCTCTCAACATCATCACGTCTCTCGGCACTGGTGCGCTCACTTGTTCTTACATCGTTTCGATCAGTTGCATCATACGGAAGCGCCTTGTCGGGGAACCTCTGCTTCCACGCCCTTGGAGCCTTGGAATCTGGGGACTGCCACTCAACATCATCGGCGTGTGCTTCTTGATACTGTGCTTCGTCATGAACTTCTTCCCCCAGTCGCCAAAGAACTTGGATGCGACGACGTTCAACTGGAACATCTTAATTGTAAGTTTCCAATCCGCTATCAAGTCGAGACAACCGAGATCCAATGCTGACCTGCCGCAGTTCATGTCTGCCGTGATCATTGCAGGTATCAATTACGCTGTTACTGGCCGCAAAAAGTACGAAGGTCCGGTAGCCTACATACGCAAAGATCTTTAGCGAAGTTTCACAACACTCGAAGGAAAATGGCTCGAGCGGTAAATGCCATTGTTACGTTCACAAAGAAGAGACCTCACAAAGAAATTCATTCTGTCGACTCGAGGAGCAACCCTTCACACCTCAATCATGAGGCTGGCACGCGACACGATGCCTTCGATTAGCAGTCAGTGTTTGCTGCTCTTGCTTGCGAATACGCAGTAACTTCCCAACATAGCAGATTTCTGCTTATAGTTTGTGACAGCTACGCTGAGCCCCTTCACTGCCTACCTGACACCTGCACGGGCCACGCATGTAAGTGACGTGGACAAAAAACGTTGGGAGCCTTCACGTGTTCAACCAGGTTACTAAGTTACTAAGCACTGCCCTCCAAAAGAAAACATCGAACTCGGTCACCACACGCAATCAGAAACTAAGAAACACACCAACACTTACTCCTCGAGACCAACCCATCGCTCCAACCCACCGACTACAGCACTTGATAATACGAGTGTATCCCCTACAACCAAAGCGCGCTTCCAAAGCATCTCGACCACATACCAAACACAGCAACCACTACTCAACCCAAAAACCTCATCCAACCATGTCGGCCGCTCTGAAGTACATCCAGCTGGAGGGCCTCTACTCCTCGACAAATCCCGACCCTAAGCTCATGGCCCGCCTCGAGGCCTACCGCCAGGCCTACCTCGTCCTCACCCCACCCGACAACTTCGACACCGCCATCTACACTTCCGTCGAAATCCTCTCCGGCGTCACCACCTCCAACGGCACGACCGGTGTCGCCACCTTCCAGATCAAGTTCTCCCCGAAGTACTGCAACAAGTTCGGCACCGTCCACGGAGGCGCCATCGCCACCCTCCTCGACGGCGTGGCGCAGTGCTCGACCGCTGTTGTCGACGGCGGCATGAGCGACGCGAAGACTGGCAAGCGAAAGGGCAGGGTCGGTGGTGGAGCCACGAAGGGGTTGCAGATCAACTACTTGAAGCCGATCAAGGTCGGGGAAATGGTCAAGGTCGTCTGTGAGATTCTCAAGTCGGGCATCAGTGGCGCTACTATCCGCTGCACTGTTACCCGCGAGGCGGATGGCGAGACTCTGGCTGTGGGCATGATGGAGAAGGAGAGCTATGAGAGGGCTAAATTGTGATGGCGCATCGCCACTGATCGGAGGCTGAACGGGGAAAATGGCAGAACGTGTGCGGCTGGTGATCGGTATCCCAGATGGACTGCGGTGTTACTTGCTACACAAAAGCGCGGACATTCGGTACAAAAGCGGACAGACAAGTCCATTGATCGAAGGCTGGACGGGAGAGCACACGGGGATTGTACGGTCAACGGACAAGCGGTGTCGCTTACACGAAAGCGTTGATACTTGATACGAAAGCACTTGGAGGAGTGAGTGCTGACAGAGTCGACTTCCGTCTGCAATGTGACCGGCGAGTCATCCGTCGGGAAAGTCGTTTGTTGTAACACGGCAGATGCGTTTGTCGTCCCGTTTGTCGACTCGACTCATTCGATTGCGGAGCTTTATCTTGGGTGTTGGGCTTTGTCTTTCTGTTTTCTTCTAGTTCTACATACCAATAAAAGTTGATCATCCACTTTCTCTCTAACAAATACTGATACATCACCCTCTATTACAAGATGGCGAAGAGCGCTGCTGCCAAAGAAGCCGCCAAAGAAGCTAAAATCGCCGGCATCCTGCTCCACTTCGACGATACCTACACTGCAAAGCATGGCCGCCTTGCCGCATTCCAGCAGTTATGCAAAGACCTCGATGTCGACGTCGGCACGTCTCTGAAGCAGTGCAAGCAGGTATTAAGTGTTCCGTAAGTTGCTATATGAGCACAAACTAACAGGTACACCACAGAATGTGAAGCAAGCCAATGTCAATATTCACGACTTTGTACGTGTCCAGAAGGCCGGAGGCAACGTGAGCGCTATCAAGTTCTCGTCGTTGGCGGCACTTCGTTGCGACATCCAGAAGGGCCCTAACAGGAGGTTCCCACTGTACAGGGCAAAGGCAAATGAGTTCCTCACGGCGATGTTGGTCGACGTGTTCTAAAGCGTTCGGTCACTCTTGGACGGAAGGAGGTCACAAATGCGACAAGTAAAGGAGCTTTGCACCTAATGGTCAACGTTGTAGGCGTACTTCTGTATCGACGAATCAATCCCACCCGTTCCCTCGATCAGATATCAGCTCGCTAAAATACGTTGAACAAAGACACTATTATCATCTGTATCCTTCAACAAAGACCATTGTACTCATGAACAAACATTGCCGCTTACACCACAGAAGACGCCCTGTCCAAAACCCAATCCATTTCGCTCAGAGCCTCGGGTTCGGCTTCCCAGGCGTAACTTGGTTCGGACGGTACTTATCATGTTGACAGATCGCCAACACAGTCCCATCGCTCACCCGCTTCATCACACCCTTGATAGTAGCCAAGCGCTTCGTCAACTGCATCACCTCACTCTCAATCGTAATCTCCTCCCCCTCAACCGGCGGCCTGAAATAAGTAACATTCAGATTCCGCGTCACACCCGTACCTTCCTCCCAGGTGTTCTTGCACGCAATGACAGCCATGCTAGTCGCCATGTCGAACCAAGTGGCGATCGCCCCGCCGTGAGTGGTTTTCGCGATTGGGTTGTTGGCGTACAGGGGCGGGATGACGAGCGAGTATGTTATCTTGGCGTTGTTGGCGTCGGTTTCTGCAGACACTGAGGTGATTTTAGAGGCTCGGATGAAGCCTGAGTCGAAGTTGTTGGGGGGCATTTTGGAGCCGTAGCCTTTTAGGAACTTGTCGATCAAGGATGCGACGGCTTTGTCTTTTTGTGAGTCCATGGCTGGGGTTGATGTGTTGGCAGAGACGGAAATGGTCAATAGGCTGTCACTGTTGTCTATGGGAGAAATGTTTCTCAAGGGTCCGTTGAAGTTAAGTCGAGTTTACGATGTCCTACAATACAAGACCAGACCAGTGTAGCGAAACGAAGACCCAGCCGAGATGACCGGATGCCGAGGTACTATTGGCACTCTGGATCTAATCTAATCAATCACCTCATTGCAATAAAGAAGACTAATTAGCGTCAATTAGCTGACTTAAGTAGGTAGGCTTACTGGACTTGCCAGCAACTACAAATCAAAATATAATAGTTCATTTCCAATGCCATATGTAGCTGACTTAACGATACTTTGATCTTCTGGTTCCCTCCAGTTACTTCCCATTCCTCAGTCTTCCCTATAAAGACCTTTGTCCCCTCCCATGAAGTGGTTCCTCGCATTATCAAGTTTCGCCTGCATCATCGCCATTGCCATCACAGCCTTCTACACCAACAACACATCCACCACAGAGTACATGCGATCGTTCCTCAGCAGAGTCACGCCAAACAAAGCCTCCAGAATTTACACCACAAACTCGACAAGAACTCACTCAACAATGTCTCCCTCATCAACCTTCGTTGGCCTCCCGGTCATCCCCCCCAACGACCCCTCCCTCACAGCCGCTTCGCCAAAACCCCGTGGCATCGCCAAAGTCTTTGAAGCAATCGAACAAGCCGAAGGCGCCGGCGCCACCGTCCGCCGCTCAATCGGTACCCCCAAACTCCGCAACTTCAGCCCCTTCCTCATGCTCGACCACTTCTCCATCGCCCCCGGAGCCGGATTCCCAGACCACCCCCACCGCGGCCAAGAAACAGTAACCTACCTGCTCAGCGGCGCCGTCGACCACGAGGACTTCGCCGGCAACAAGGGCACCATCGAAGCCGGCGACTTGCAATTCATGACCGCCGGCCGCGGAATCGTGCACGCCGAGATGCCGCACGACAACGGCGACGGCTCCAGCAACGTCGGCATGCAGCTTTGGGTCGACCTCCCCCGAGATTTGAAGCAGTGCGAGCCGCGATACCGCGACGTCCGCTCCAAGGAAATCCCCGTCTACGAGAGCGAAGACGGCAAAGTCACTGTCAAAGTCATCTCGGGCCAGAGCCATGGCGTCGACAGTTTGCAGGAACTCGCTTACACGCCCGTCTGGCTTCTCGACGTGACGGTGCGGCCAGGAGGCAGCATCACGCAAGCTCTACCTGCGAACTGGAACGCCTTTGCGTACGGGCTGAGCGGTAAAGTCACGTGGGATACCGGGGCTGAGACGAAGCAAGTGCCCGAGTATCACAACACCGTCTTTGAGCAAAAGGGCGACAATGTCAAGGCGTCGGTGCCGGAGGGCGAGAAGGAGGCGAGGTTCATTCTTGTGGCGGGTATGCCGCTGGATCAGCCAATTGTGCAGTACGGTCCTTTCGTGCTCAATGATGCGACTCAGGTTCGCCAGGCGCTTATGGATTACCAGAGTTTCTCGAATGGATTCGAGAGGGCGAGGAATTGGGAGAGTGAGATTGGAAAGTCGATGTATTAGATTGGGAACGATGATTGACATTTGATCTGGAGTGGATCTTATAGTTTTTAGCTGCAATTGATATGACCTGAATTGGAAATTAGTACACAATTGTTATATCAGACTTTGCTACGCTCTGTTATGAACGAGACTGCCCAGAATTTAATACTCGCAAACCGGTGGCTTATATGCATCGAGACATGTGTGTGTAGTACGTGAATCAAATGTTGCAATGCTGCAGAGTGCTGCTAGCAGAGTGTTAATCTTGGGACCTCGAACATGTATTTGAAAAGGTTCAATGGCTTGGTTGATGTTGTGTAGACGTATAATATTGTGGCAGATATCGTACAACGTCGGGCGACGGCTGTCCCTGTCCCAGCCCTCGCCCATTTTGCTCTAGTTCGCCGCCTGTGGTCCCCCTGCCTCACGATGCCATGATATGTATGCATTAATGTGGAGCCAATGACTCTCCCTCTGAGGATCGCACCCGGAGCCCAGTACCGATGGTTCCGTTTTCTTCTGGCATATATCAAGTACTTTGAAAAGTCTCGAGATTCCTCCGTGCCCAGATCACTCGACTACACCAGTGTTCAGTTCGTCCTCTGTCCGTAACCGCACCTCCTTGATCTTCAAGATAGTGTAGCGGTGCTTGCTCTTGATGTTCTTGACCTTCCTCTGCCTCCGCTTGGTCTTCTGCAGAATCCTCAAAGGCTCACTCTCAACACCCATCACCACCGCCCTGCAAACGAAAAGCCTGTCGTCCAAGTACTGGTACTTGCCCTTGGCAATGTGAGGGATGAAGTGTGGCGCCTGCACCGCACCAGGTGCACTCGCAAGTGAGTCCTCGGGCATCACACGAGAGTGAGACGCCAGGCTTCCAGTGGTGGGGTCCAGCACTTCAACGGTCCCCATAGTTGCACTCTTCAACTTAGGTGTCTTGACGGCAGCCTTGAGGGTGTAGTCTCTTGAACCAAAGGCAGTTGCGCGGTCAAGGCGGAGGACGTCACCAGGTTCGACGCCCTTCATGTTGAATGGTAGCCTCACTGTGTCGCCCTGAGTGAGGAGGTATGATTTGGCGTGGATGTGTGCGGTGATGTAGTGTGATCCCTGAGCGCGGAGGAGAGGCAGCATCTCGCGCACTTCGGGCGAGATTTCAATGGGCGCATTGTTTCCTGCTGCGCCGGACGCAGGCGATGGAAGCGGAGGTGCGCTTTCGGTAGTGGTGGCAGACGATACAGGCGTGTCGACCTTTTTGGGGAAAGACTGTTCTAGGATGTTCTGCTTGGCCTGGAGAGGTTGCGCGGTGTTCGGGGGAGGAATGTCGCTTCTCGCGGTTGCATGAGGTACAGTCGAGAGGTTGGCGGTCCATGGCAGGAGGAAAGTGGGTGGCAATTGGCCACGGCTATCCAGCGCCGCTCGTCGGAGGGTTCGTGATATCAGGCTCGCCATTGTTGTGGTATAGATGTGATACTGTCACCACTGCTATACGCCGCGAGCGTGTCGTCGGTCGGTCCTCTAGGAGAAGACTTGCGGGCGGAGGTGCTGCTGGCGGCACGGGCCAATCGGAAGTCGCGACTGAGAGGGTCCAGAGCGAATTCTATGGACTTTGGAGAATTCCTCTGTTAACGTTCGCTTTCTCGTACACCCCACCACCAACATACACCACACACGTCGCCACTATGCCGCAGAACGAATACATCGAGCGCTTCACCAAGCAGCACGGTAAGCGCTTCGATCATGAAGAGCGCACCCGCAAAAAGGCTGCCCGTGAGGTCCACCATGCCTCGGAGAGGTCGCAGAACCTGCGCGGTCTTCGCGCCAAGCTGTATCAGCAGAAGCGCCACAAGGAGAAGATCCAGATGAAGAAGCAGATCAGGCAACAGGAGGAGAAGAACGTCAAGGGCAACGAGCCCGCCGCGCCATCCAGCACCCCTCTGCCCTCCTACTTACTCGACCGTTCCAATGAGACCAACGCAAAGGCTCTCAGTTCGGCGATCAAGAACAAGAGGCAGGAAAAGGCCGCCAAATTCTCCGTTCCGCTCCCGAAGGTCAGAGGTATCGCTGAGGAGGAGATGTTCAAGGTCGTGAAGACCGGCAAGAAGACGGCAAAGAAGAGCTGGAAGCGCATGATCACCAAGCCTACCTTTGTCGGACCCGATTTCACTCGTCGCCCCGTCAAGTACGAACGCTTCATCAGGCCCATGGGTCTGCGTTACAAGAAGTGCAATGTCACCCACCCCGAGCTTGGTGTGACCGTGCAGCTGCCCATCATCAGCGTCAAGAAGAACCCTCAGAACCCCATGTACACCCAGCTTGGTGTGTTGACCAAGGGTACGATCATCGAAGTCAACGTTTCCGAGCTTGGTATGGTCACCGCCGGTGGAAAGGTCGTCTGGGGTCGTTGGGCTCAGATTACCAACAACTGCGAGAATGACGGATGTGTGAACGCGTAAGTTACGCCTCAATGTTTGGGCTGTGAGAATCTTTTGCTAACATCTGACCAGTGTTCTTCTTGTTTGAGCAAAGTGCTCTTCAAACTTGTTAATCAAGTAAGCTCGATCGGACGATCGAGCTTGCGACCTGCATGCTGCTGCGCAACCAGCTAAGCGTTGCTCTATATCTGGTTCTGGCGTTTCGGTGGGACATTAAGGGAATTTGCTCACGTGGACATGTATTGTCGATTCGCGTGAGGGACACGGCTCGATGCTGTGTCAGTGCCAAAGTCGTTCACAGTGACCGACAAAGCGCTAACGATAGCACACCATGGGGACGATTCCAAGTGGCCCGGAAGCATTGTCGGACTGACTCGACAATGTTGACGAAAGCCCAAACGGCTCAAGCTCCGACACACCACACATCAACAAGGCTCTTTGGAAGCACGAGTGTAGGCCTAATGGCGGCTTTCATTCCCTAGACCACCAAAGACGAATCATCCCAGTTTCGCGCACCGTCGACGCGAACACTCAGCCTCCGATTGGCTGCGGTGGAAATGCAAGGCACAAGCGATAGGACCACAAGCATCCGGCGTTCTGGCGATATATTAATCCACTTCGTTTCAACTGCTACTTGCTACAGCTGCACGTGCGAAACAAAACGACCGCTCTCTTTGATACCCAATATAAAAAATCACACTCGTAGCCTCGCTGCCAAAAGTCCACGGTCTTTCGTGTTCCTCTTCCCACCGATTGATTGACCGTCCCCGGTGCGTCTCACCGTTACAGATTGGCTTACAAGTACATGTATACTTACGCGATAGATACCGACCGATCTCACGCGCATGATGTGCATGCGCCGCGCGTTCCGTTCCCGCCTGCCCCGGCCGGGAACCTTGGGCATTGTTGCAGCAAGAGACGAAGATGATGAGGTCGTTGCTCCGATTGTTATTGTCATGTCGGTTCTCCGGCTTTGGTTGATAGGTGTTGCCGTCTAGATGAGTCTGGCTGACCGACCGACTGACCGACAGGCTTCTCGCTTTTATTTTCAAGCCCTTGGCTCGGGAACGGAGATGTGGGAGGAGAAGGGACGAAACATGGGAGCAAACACACTACTGATGGAAAAACACATGATTGCTAGGTTTGCGTTACAATCACATCGCGTGGTGCCCAGATGTCCGTCTCTGGATCATCGATGTTCTCGTGATCGGAGCACGCAAGCAAGCACGCAAACAATAATCTAGTCAGTAGTAGTAGTGACAGAGCCCGAAGCATGACCGCCACTATCATCCCCTAGTTCCACGCGCGCACACGAGGTGGCTGAAAGATAGTAAAAGGGCAAAATCGGAGGAGGGTGTGGTGAGGCGCGGTGTAATTTTTCCTGACGGAGGCTGGCCTGAGGTAGTGACGTGATGTGATGTGATTTCTGCCCCTGCTGCTGCTGCTTGCATGTTACGAGTTCGATTTCATGTGGTGATGCCTAAGGGGGCGGCTTGTAAGTTGTGATTGACGATAAGCGATGCGGGCGATGCGGCGCTTCATCGAGATTTTTGGCTGTTGTTTGTTTTGTTTTTTTGGGGGCTGGCTGGATGTCACGATGCATGTTCAGGTCATCTGTTCTGGGCGCTTGATGGGTAGATGGGAAGATGAGATGGGCTCAGTTTAGTGTGAGAGGTGTGTTCGGGCGATAATGGACGGGTTGCGGTAAAAGGCTCTTGGTTATCCTGTTGCGTGTGCCTATCTCTGCCGTTCATAGCTCGTCATTTCTATTCGAAAGTAGGCACAGAGCATGTCATCCATCGCGGTTGGAAAAATTCAAGGGTGCACGGTTTGGTTCACAGAATCGTCCTCTAGTAAACGCTGTCAAGTTTCACTTGTCGTTTGGCAAAACTCTAAACTTTCGACGCGCTCAAGGAAAGGCGGTGGCTGACCGCTATAGCAGTCATGTATAAGAGAAGAAAAGCGGCAAACGGTGTAATGACTCGGCAGTCCACGGAAGGGAATCGACAAGGCATGCAAAACGTCAAACCGATGGCTTGCAGGCTCCAGACTTGAATGGATGCTGACGGATCAGGGCTGTTCAGCGGTGTGGAAGTCGCTCTATACCCTGCTCATGACATGTCATGGTCGGCTTTGACGTCGTGGGCGGCAAAATGTCGATGTCTGTGAAGAGATAGCGGTAGTGCGATCGGTTTGTCTGTTGTCTCTTGTTGATACACGGCGAAAGACCAGCCGGAAGCGATGCCGCTGCGATCGGGCGGTGATGTTGGTACCTTACTTAACCCAGCCGGAGGCCTGCATGTAAGCACAATGCCCGACTATAGCGACCTACGCTTAGACTAGGCTGTTACGAAACACGAGATGATGGGTTGCAAATGGCCCATAGGAGATGCGGCAGAAGGAAGCCGGCGGGCCAGAGATATATCTGCTGCCGTCAATTTTAGGCTTTGGGCCTTGATCCTTGGGTTGTAATAGTCTCGATTAGGCCACGGTCCAGAATGCCTGTGTCGATAGTAGCACGGCAGTGGTGTCTCGCGGAAGAATGAGATTACTCAGGCCATCCCGGTCGAATTCACTCCATTTCGCACGTGGCTCACGCCTGGGAGGGCCGATCCCGCTCCCATCGCGTACCAGCCTTTGGGTACAGCAATAATTCGACTTCACATGCTGTTTTGGTGAGGACAGAGGCATGTGTTGTAAGAACACAGGATGTGGTGATGTCTGGCCATCGTGTGCAAGCAAACGGCGAGTTCGACAGTCGACCTGGTGGCACGCGATGGTCGGGCGTGCAGCGGACTGCGCGTGGGCAAAAGACACACACGCGCTCGTGACCACTACACATGCTGAGGTGCGCCGGCGGCTGTCCGCCTGCATGAACTGAAGGTAGCACACACCCTTCTGTCTCCGTTGATACTGCCCGTCTGGGTGTAGCCTCGTCTCGCCTCACAACCATCCTCACACCCACTCACCACCGCTGTATCTACCCGCCCGCCCATGTGAGGCCCGCCTGACGCCCACTCTGCCGTCGCCGCCGCCGCCGTCGCCTCGGCTCGTCCACATATACTTTCGCGCCTGTATACCACAGTCCTGTCCTGTCCTGTTCTGTACGGCCGCCTAGGTACCTACAGTACTACTGTACGCACCAAACAGCTGAGCCAAGCCGCAAGGTACGGTATTCCGTCTGCACACTGACTGCATTATTTCGCCGGCCCCAGGAGATCGCTCTGCTCTACTTGCAGTCCAGTCTCTGCCACAGACACAGACGAGCCACGCGGACTGGCTCTAGCCGCTGCACCACTGCAGGTTGCGCCCCATCGTCCAACCAGGCGTCGGCGCCATAGCTCCGCCTGCATCCCTACCCAACTAAACTTCCCGTCGAAGCCATCTTCAGCCTGCGGAAGCATTTTGGGCTCTGCTCTATTCTGGCGAGGGAAAAGGAAGAAAGGAAGGGAAGCAAGCTGTGCTGTGCTGTGCGGTGCAGCCTGTGCTGTGTTGTGTGCTGCTACCGCTTCCGCTTCCACTGCCGCTGAGAGCTGCCTCACACGCTTGCAAGCTTCCACCGAGCGAGCGAGCCAGCCCTCCTCCTCCACCAGCAGCAGCGCAGCCTGCTACACACGCGCTCTCGACTTAGCACTCGAACCGGCGTCATTCTCCTCCCTGGCCAAGTACCTTGCACACCTGACTGTCATCTCTCCGGCGCCGTGTATGAAAGCCAGCCTGACCCTGTCTGCGTTTGCCACTCAACTCCTCAATCAGCATTGATTGTCGCTGTCGCCATCCTGTCGCTGTCTTGTCTTGTCTATACTCCTGTCTATCTTATTTTGTACAGTCGTCCACTCCTGTACAGAACCCTCCGCTGCCTGCTCCACCACCCGTCGGCTGCTGCCCTGTCTTCACGAGAAGACACTAGCAAACACAATCCAGAGCCGTCGTCACCAACCCGTTCACCATTCACCACTGCGCGCGCACTGTTGCCCGCAACCCTCCTCTCAATCCATTTTTGCCCTGCCTTACTTGCCTGACAACCACCTGACTGCCCGCCACACACACACACACACGCTGTATCGGTGCTGGTAGTAGCTTCGGTAGCAGCAAGCCGAGCAAGCCGAGTCAACTTACACCGCTCCTTGTCGCGGCCTTCGATCGCCCGCCCGGACTCTTCCCGTTTGCATCCTTGTGCGTTTGTCACTTATTCTGCTCCGGCATGGCCCTTGCTGCTGCACCCAACCGGTTCGCGTATGAGCAAACACGTCCATCGGACGCGCCCATCCAGAGCCAACTCCAGCATCATCATCAACATCAGCAGCAGCAGCTTTCGAATCAGCAGCAACAGTCCGACACGAAACACTCTGCATACCTCGAAGACGACGACACTGCAGCTATCCTGGACGCCAACATCCTCGATGCTGACATCATGCAATCTCCAACCCACCAAAACATCTCGTTTCGCAAGGACTCGTTCGCCCAGAGCTCGGGCGTGCTGTCGCCCACTGATGCCCAAAATTGGGAGCACCACTATCCCAGCGGTCTTCCAATCGATGCCTCGATGAATGGCTTCTCTGGCAACTTCAACAACGATCCCAACGGCTACGGTCGACATCACAGTATCTCGCATCCGCCCTCACATCAACATGGCGGTGTGTGGTCTCTGACTTCAGACTCCGACCACTGCACTTCTGCTGGAGGCATCGATGCCGTTCCGCAACCTCCTACTTTCGATCATGCACCATACATGCATCAAAGGGCAGACAGTGCACATGCCAACTTCAGCCATCCACCACCGCCACCTCCTTTCAATGCGCCAACTGCAGATGCTGGTTTTGTCGCTGCACCGCAGGTCCAGACACCGATGTCGCCTCATTCTCACCAGGACTGGATGGCCATCGCGCAGCAGGAAATGGAGGGACGTCCTGGCCCTAGGCAGATGAGACCTAACTCTCCGCCAAGAACTATGGTAGATCTTCAACGGAGAGACGGCATCCGCAAGAAGAACGGCCGCATCGACATTCCACAGGAGCGCAACATCCACACGATCGATCAACTGATCGAGACCACCAAGGACGAAGACATGCTTAAGGAGTTGAAGCAACAGAAGCGGTTGTTGCGGAATAGGGAAGCCGCGTATGTTTCACCTTATCCGTGTCTCACCATAGTACCGTGACTGATAATCCCCGATAGACTCCAATCTCGACAACGAAAGAAGAAACACACCGAAGACCTCGAGACCAAGGAGAAAGGCTACGCCCACCAGGTCACGATGCTGGAACAGCAGATGGCAGAGATTACCATCGAACGCGACAACCTCGCCCGCGACAGACAGATCCTGGTCCACCGAACGCAAGAAGCCGAGCGCATCATCGAATCTCTCCACATGGAGAAGCGAGACATGCTCATGAAGCACACGGAAGAGACTTCGAGTCTGCGGAAACGGATACAAGTCATGACAGATCGCATGGATGCAAGTCCAGCGCCTGCAATGTCAGCTAACCCGAGTAGCTCTGGCTTCAGCGAGTTCAACGCAGAGTTTGACACTCTCAACATCGGTCCGCATGACTGGGACAACCTCCTTTTCACATCCGACAACAATTTGGTACCGGAAGACTTTGCTTTCGGGCAACAGTCGATGGGTCCGATGAAGCAGCCGTCGACGCTAGGGAAGAAGGCTTCCACTGCGACAATCGTTCCAACCAAGAAGGTCAACGAGAATTCAAACGAGCAACCCATAGCATCAAGTCTACTTTTCATGTTGTTGTTGTGTGGCGCATTCGTCGCCTCCAAGCCATCGAGTTCCGCAACATCCGAGCTTCCGAAGATGCCGCCAGATGTACGCGCCGCCGCACCCACCGTCCTCAGCAACCTACTGGCCGACACGAATCCTTCAGGGCACCAACAGCAACTTCGAGCTGCGATGCAATCGTTCCCGGAACCCGTGCCCTCGGATATTCCTCAGACGAACAACCGCGGTGTTAACAAACTCGACCAGCTCCACCACCAGATGATCTCTCCATCAAAGCAGCAGTCAGATGAAGCAGCATTCGCGATGACTCAAGCGCAGTATGCCTCGCTCATGGACCTTGGCCCCACCGCAGACGTCGACCGCATGAACGGCCAAATCCACCCAGCACGCCGCAATCTTGCCGAAGTGTTGGCGAATGCGCATACTCCGGATCCGAGCAACAAGGCTGATATCTATACTCGAAGTCTGCTGTTTGAGCAGATTCCTGCAGATGTGGTCAAGCAGTTCAAAGAAATGGTTCGTGATCGCAGTCAGAGAGATCAGCAGCAACAACATCAGCAGCAGCAACACCTTCAGCAGCACCACCAACATCTACAGCATCAACCCTACTACAAGGTCGAAGCTTAGCCTTGTCAGCCCGCCTGAAAGCAGGGATCTGCACTTGAGCAACCAGTGGCACGACGGGTATGGGCACATCGGCTACAACTTACACTCCGGACCCGATCCGCCAATCTTTACAATCTTTCGGATTTCTACTTTCACTCCATCTATGCTCAAGGAACGACACTTGGCACATATCTTCTTGATTCTTTGGACACTCTGCTCAAAATGCGACATTCGGCACGCGAAATGAGACACGCAGCACACTGCGAACTAGATGCTTTACTTGACCCACGGAACCCACGACATGACGATATGCATAACTCTCTCCTCTTCTTCACTTGCACGACACCCGATCGGTGATCCTGCCGACTATTTTCACGACACCTCACTCGTCTCTCGCGTCGCTATCACGATGCGACGAGAGCATGACACCAGCGGGTCAATCAAGCAGCAACATCCATCTTGTCTATCCTTCACCATGTCATCCAATCTGTCTCGGATTTTCTTTCCAACTATTATTCTTACTCTTCCCTTTCTTTCTCCGGCTGTAATTTGAACACGAGAACCCTCTCAATTGAGAATGCGAATTTGTCTGAACGGAGCGTGGAGCCCCTGAACGGCTTTGCTTTTTTGGTCAATCTACTTGAATCATTCCTTTTCTCTTTCCCTTGGATGGAGGAACGGTTATTTTCATCTCTTCCATTTTTCTACACAACTTTTGCCTTCGACTTTCTGGATATTATCTATCTACTTGCTATCTTGCTATCCTGTTATCCTTCTTTTCACAAGCGATGCGCGTCGAGCCAACCAAAAACGAAGGAACGAGAACCCTGATCCGATGAGACCCAGCCAATGAACGATGATGATGATGATGATGATGAAGAAGAAGAACGAGACCCAGATCAAACGAACCCAGGTTTAAAGAAGCTTGCGGACACGAAGAACAAGGATTTCCTATACATGAATTGCTTTCTGCATCTCCCTTGTTCTTGTTGCAGGGCATTGAGTTTATCTTGCTTTTGCAACTTGCTTTTGCAGTGTGAATACTTTCTGTGGCAGGAAAGGCTTTCTATATATTTTTTAATTAAGCGAGAGAAATCTAACTTTCTTTTCCCCCTTCTACTAACTACCTCTGATGACCTTCTTCCTCCTTCATCAATCGCCCAGTTCACGAAAGGCAAAAATCCAACAAGACGCACAGCGATGCAACAACATGACTCTATTCTCATCGACGACCAAGGCGTCAAAAACAGACACCCGCACGCGTCATCGCAGTAAAGTCGAGTCGAGTCGAGTCGAGTCAACAACAAACAAAGTCCTGGTATTTTTTTTTTGCGAGCAAAAGAGCAGTCCGCGGGTATATCTCCGGCT
>Ga0265780_10001065_pt1 | contig 40158 bp, 54 predicted proteins | sample P1T30metagenome_FD_192432 | JGI IMG/M metagenome (GOLD analysis project Ga0265780, IMG submission 192432) | Plant litter microbial communities from East Loma Ridge, Irvine, California - P1 T30 | ecosystem: Environmental > Terrestrial > Plant litter > Unclassified | place: USA: California...
CGGAAAATCATATCTCGATGAGCTGGTTCGCCATCTTCCAACTTCTTTTGTAGGTATCGACATCCGTGTTGATCTTTGCAGAGGTTGAGGAGCTCGCCTTGAAGGTCTTCAATTCGGACGCCGGTGAATCGGTTGACTGCTTATTAGCTTCTGCCTTGCTTTGAAGATGATCGTTGGGAACGTACATTCACGGTCGGCTTCGGCTCGCTTGTTCTTCAAGCCGACAGCACCGCCGGGGTAAAGAGCGCCAGAACCGTATCCATCATCGTCGAATCCGTATGGGTCAAATCCGCCTGGGGTGAACGTAGGGGCGGAAGCGTTGGGTGCCATAGGAGCTCCGTTGGGAGAGTAGACATTGTAGACGGGGTCAGGGTTGTAAGGCTAAGAATCAGTGATACGTTGGGATATATGTATGGGTCAAGACCTACCCTGGGAGCTCCGTTATCCAAAGCAGAGAATCCGCCAGACTTGCCAAACGAACGAGCTAGATCAGGGTTCGAGTAACCCCTCTGAGCCTGAGATAGACCATCCTGAGCATTCGGCGTCCTGGTCCTAGGTCCACCACCCATGCCGAAACCGAATGGAGTTCCAGGAACAGACTTGCTAGGAAGAGCAGGAAGACTGGCGATAGAATCAGCCATTCCAGTAGGTGAAGTTTTACGGCTATCCAAAGAAAGCTGTCCATTGGTGTTGGCTGATTGAGGGTCTAGACCGAGTTGAGATGGTAGAGGAGAGGTCATTCCTCTGTTGGGACCTGATTGGAAGTTTGGCCAGTCGGAAGTTTTAAGTCCGGTCTCGAAAGGTCGTTGGCCAACGGCTCGGTGTTGGGTCTGAGCCAAAGGAGCGAGGTCAAGGGCGGCTGAAGCGGCAGAGAGTCGCTTGTTTCCTTCCTTGGGAGCAGGGAAAGAGTCATCGTCGCCGACAACGTATTTAACAGAGTCTATCATCAGCCAACGACCACTTGCCAAAGTGATTCCACTCACTATGAGCGACCTGATCATCGACTTCCTCTTCCCACTTGTTTCGTCCAGTTCCTTCATCCATGACGCTCAAGCTCAATTTCTCCATTCCAAAAGTCCCATACCCACTAGCCCTCCTACTAGCTGGCATACTCTTTGCGCCATTAGCACCCTCCCTGCCTGATCCAATAGCTCCAGCAGATCCATTGGCGCCGTTGACCTCTTGTCCATCTTCCTGAGAGGGACTGGCTGGGGCGGAATTGGTATCTCCATTGGTAGCCTTGGTGTCCTGCCCTTTGCCAGAGAGTCGGGTCACTTCAGCTTGTTGATCAGCTTCGAGCTGTCGCATGTCGGCGTCGAATTTAGCTTGGTGAGCGAGTCGAGCTCGTTCATGTTCTACTCGCTTGGCCTCGAGAAACTGCAATCAGCTATGCTCAACAACACAGAACGGAGCAGGGCGTACATCAGCATTCTGCTTGTCGCCAGTCTATTTCGTCAGTCAAATCTCCATCAACGACATGTGTAACAACGTACAGACTCCTCATGTCCATTCACAACCTCCCCCTCATTCTTCAAAACTTCGGTAGTCATTTCAAATTATAGATCTCGAGCGAGTACTGATTGTCAGCTGTGGGTATCTTTTCAGGGCTTTATTAGACATACCACTCGGGACCGGTTACACTAAGTGTTGAAATACAGGCGTGTATGAGATCTGATATTTGGGAATAGAAGGGTCGTTTATTGAAATATGGCAAAGTGTAAAAGGACCAAAGGAAGGCATCTAGATCAGCGCTTGGTCTTTGCTTGATGAGACTCCAAAGCTCCTGTCCTCCAGCAATCTCTCTGCCCTCGTATGATCTCAAAGCCCGTCTTGCCTTCGGGCACTTCTCTCCCTCCACCACCTATTTCCTGGTAGCAAGATGTATGAATCACTTACCCGGTATCAAGCAATAGCAAGGTATCGGTTCCTTTTATGTTTCTTCTAGATGTAATAAATTCGGAGATACGTCGTACAACACTTGTAAGAATTCCTTAGGCTGTTCTATAGTGTATTGGAACTACCTATTTGGCTAAAGAGAGCGATAGTATGAGTATATATGTGTTGTATCCATCTATTGACTTGAATTTCGGATTTCATTTTGGTTGTGAATTCTTTGAATTTTGGTGGCAGCACGTGGCAAATTGCATAACAGGGGGATTTAACAGATTTAATTTAACAGTACAGCTAACGAGGGGGGGAAACGCCGATTAGCACCGTATACCCGTGGCATGGTCATCTGGAGAGGTGGTCATGTAGAGGAGTAGAGGTAGCGTCCATGCAAGGGCAGAACAGTAAGATAGTCAGAGATTGCAGCAGACGCCAAGCAAAGTCTGATGGACAAGCAGCAGTGGAAGTAAATGTGGCATCGCTGTACAAAGCCCAAACACCCTCGATCCGCCCTTCTAAAACTACAAGAATGCGATTCTAGTTGTTCTGCAATTATTAGCTTTGTCGATACTATACCCTCGACTAGACGAACCTTGACGAAACCGATGGCCTTAGACTGATCATCAGTTTGTATACCATGTCGGAGAGGCAGGGAAACTAACCTTCTCTCGGAAGCACTGTCGGCACATGTCCAATCCCCTGTAACATTAGTATTCATTCGATAGCAATGCAGTCCAGCCCGCAACAGGGTAGAGTGCGAGATTGAGGAAACATACCACTTTCTATACGATGTCAGCAATAGTCATGGCTATACTGAAGAAATGGACATACCGGATGAGACCGGCCTGGTGGGCACAGACTCGACATTGTCGAGATCCCTTACCGTAAGTACGGGGGCTGTATTGTCAGTCCTGATTCATAATATGTACGCGCCGGGAGAAGAGAAGAGAAGTATCATGGAAGGAAGGGTTGTTTGGGAAGGAGAGTTCTTGGACAATGGATATCTCGAGCATGGGAACTGGCGAAGAGGTCGATTGTACCGATAGCACGACCGAGGCTCGTCGAGAAGAAAGATAGCCTGTAGCCGCCATGAAGAAGGGGCGGCGGCAATCGCTCCTCCTTGACAATCGCGTCCTTCGAACGGACGTGATGTCTCTCCGCCAATGGAGCCAGTCCAACCGTTCTCCAAGCCCCTTCGTCGCCCCTTTATCGCCTCAGTGCAAAAGCACCCTCTACCGACCCGCCATTCCCAGTGTCCTCCCAACTGAATTCCACACGACGATGTCCGCCCTTTCAAATTCCTCGTTTGTCCAAAGTCACCGCCCAGATCTCCCCAATCCCAAATGTCCAATCACCTCCGCAACGATCGATAGAGCCCGCAATTCGAAGCACCGACTTACTGGGAGAACCAAACGTTAGAGTGAGCCCTGTTCATCAGTTCCGCCCACCAACCATATAACAATAAAAAAACGACATACATATTGCGATACTAAGTTATCGATACTTCGAGATGTCGACTCGAAATAAGGTTTTCTAAATCCATCAGCTCCTCTTCTTCTTTCTCTCCTGCCGCATGTGTGCTGGCCACGGGTACTGACGGTGGTGGGAGATGGATACTTACGAGGATTGACGAAGGGTGTATGGTTGAGGTATGAATTTAGGTGATTTGGCTGGTAGGGGATTGCCACGCGAGAAGGGAGAGAGGGAAATTGGGAAACTCCGTAAATTACCGATGGACTAAGGTGAGTGTGGCACTTTTACAGTTATCTCTATCCAGGAATCAGGACTTTCGAGACGATAGAGAGCAAAGCATGCATGGGCCAAGGGGTAGACAGAGCTCAGAAAGCAATTGTGTTGAAAGCAGTCACAGTCGTTACATTTTCCATGGACTTAGACTCTTCCAAAAGTCCAATCATCTCCCTACTCTATCCTACGTTATATCCAAAGGTCACATGCGACCGTTATACTACATGTATTATTATAAACCACCGAGATTCCGTCTCGGCGACTGTCCAGTCTACCGGGCAGGCGCATTACCGCTACCATTGATTAAGTCACCACCTTCTGTATCAATCAAAACGGACGCTCCGGGTTGGACAGGTGGACAACATGTATCCGTGCCGCATTGTTCTGGAGGGCATCGGATCAAACATTGTTCCTGTCTGTCAGCTCTGTCTGTGACTACAGCACGCAAGCGGAAAACTTACTTCTGCGACTGAAGCAGCATCTTCTTCACGGAAGAATCTGGACATCAGCAAATACCCTAGTAAAGTCGGGGACTCAAGCTTACTCTGGCTGGATGGTAACGCTGTGAATACCATGTCCGTGTAGAGCACCTCGAATACCATTGGCAACAGACATGTAATCCTTTCCAGGCTTCACCAAAACGTGTACACTAGCCACAATGGTCGATTCGGATAATTGCCATACGTGAAGCTCGTGGACCGAGACCACACCGTCAACTTCATAGACTGATTCTCGGACTGCGTCGAGTGAGACATGGGATGGGACGGCCTGCATGAGGATATACGAAGCGGATTTGACTGGAGGTCAGCTTGTGCGTGGATCAGCAAGCAAAAGCTTACCAAGGGGCATGGCGGAGGAGAGGATGATACAGGTGATGACGAGGGAGATTCCTGGGTCAAAGTATAATGTCCATCGGCCTTCGCAGCTAGCGATCAGCATGGCCGAAAATATGAAGGAATCAGACGTACAACCAAATGACGAGACCAGCAGCAATGACACCAACGTTTCCGAGGCTATCTGATCAGCTCAACCCTAATTACATTCAAAGGAATACTCACGCATCACCGAGAACGTGCAAGAATACACCCTGCATGTTCATTGAACCATGCGAGTGGCCATGACCACCACCACCATGAGAGTGACCGTGGTCATCACCTCCGGAAGATCCGTGATCGTGATCACCATGACCCTCGTCACCGTGAGAGTGTCCGTGTCCCTGCTCGGCATCACTCGAGGTCTTTGCATGAGAATGTCCATCGGCATGACTGTGATCATGTTCATCTACAGCCGTAGCGCTTGATCCAGAGGTAGAGTTCACTTCGGTATGAGGCTTGAGGTGAGGTCCATTTCGCGATCGGCCAGATTGAGATCGACCGTGTCGCCTAGTCTGAGAACTGGAAGATGGTGGCGATTGTCCGAAATCGACAGAATCTCGGTTCTGACCATATCCGAATTCTTGAGCTGTTTCAATCACTTGAGCTCGAGTCTGGGCTGGATGCTGGTATAGAGAAGACATGGAATCGGAACGTCGTCGACCAGCGGTCTCGCCATCGATCTCGGCGGTAGTCTCGTCATCTGGCAATTTAATAGCCCCGCCACCATGCGAGTGCCCATGGGAGTGTCCATGCTCTGGTCATGAGCTTCGCCCACTCAATAAGCCATAACAAAGGTATCATACCGTGAAAGAGGAACAGTCCAACAATGTTACTCAACAAACCCAGACTTCCTACGATAACGATAATCTTGGGGCTCGAGATCTCAGGTGGGGCGATCACACGTCCTAAAGCCTCGAGGGCGATAGACATACAGAGTGCGACTAGGAAGACACCGTTGATAAGCGCACCGAGAATTTCCGCACGTTGCCATCCGTATGAGTTCGCCGAAGACGAGGGAGAGCGAGCTAATTTGATTGTGTATAATGCCACGATGAGGGATAGGACATCGCTGATGGGTTAGTCGATATCAATATTTATTGAATACTGGATACTGACTTGAGCATGTGGAACGAATCGGCCACTAAAGCCAAAGAGCCAACGGCATACCCGGCAATAAGCTCCTGGTCGGGTTAGTCACGTTCTCTGTAGCAATGCTAACAACTTACGACAAAGAAGAATACAGTGTCAATTACCAGCAAGGTGATGATCCTTGCTTGTCTTGAGATTGGCATGGTGGTTGATATGTAGTGCTGGTGATAAGGGAAGAGATTTCTAAGCTTGAGTTATTTATCGTCGCCTGAAAGGAAGTCGTTCCGTAAGTGGCCACTTGTATGTCCTTCTCGATATCAAAGGATCGTTTCCTCGGCGGACTTGATAGTCTCCTCGAGTGAGATTGCGAAGTGTGCGTAGTGACCTTACGTATTACTGAGGTAGGTATATACAGTGAGCCTCTGTGGATATATGGTTGAGTGGATATTTTTGGTTGGTCATTCATAGATGTCGACTTCAATTCGGGCAAAGCCGATTACGCACGCCTGCTGGAATGGCTCACTAGATCTCACGCCTAAACTGGCATTACCGCAAACCACGTGAGGAACGCGTCGGGACAAGCCAAGCAAAAGTCAAATCAACCTTCATCCTGTGCAACTCCAACTCATACTCTATATAACCATGCCTAGGGTACCAGTAGCTCTAGCCCTTCCATTCCCTCTCCCTCCAGCACCTACAGAACCACTTCCAACACCCTCGCCTCTTCAGAATGCTATACAGCACACGGTTCAATCTACAGACTACGACGCAGTAGTCATTCCCTTGACCAATGAACATTGGCAAAACAGATGGGACAGACTATGTCTAAGACCGATGGACGATGAGGGTGATGAGGAATTACAGAAGCCCGAGGCTATCGAATCAAGAGAAAGGGAAAGGGAAATTGTTGATCGTGAAGCTGATTTATGGCGTAAAGATGGTGGTTTATTGAGGGAGGAATGTAATATTACGAGATTGGTAGATGGCCAGAGGATAGTAGCGTGCGCTGCAGAGTGGTTGGAACTTGATAGTCCAGACGAAGGAATCAGATTCGATGCCGAGCTGGTGAGTGCGCATCGCCCGGGTAGGAGCACACGACTGATGAACCAGGCGCTACGAGCGGAAATGGCACATGCTATCTACCTAAGTCTTGGCACGCTGATCATCCCTTCACCTATACTGGCAAATCGGGCATACCTCCCATCGTACGCACGAGTCATCTCGAACTTACTACAAATGGGTGGTGCAGCAGCACATACCAACATCTCCATCCGCATTCCCATATCCGACCCATTCGAACTCATCGGTCAAGGTCCAGCAAACCCACAGATCAACCGTAATTCCAATTCTCAACATAATGGACAATCCAGTATATCTGGGCCAGACAACACGACGAATGCTCCAGGCGCCGCTGGGAAACATCGTCGGGTCGGGTCACTCAGCACGAGACCGCAATCAGTGCACCAGAATTTACCGGTTACAATGCAAAACATGCGCGTACCATCAGGAGCTAGTGCTGCGAGCTCCACAATGAGTGCGCAATCGAACGTCCCGGCCTCATCCGGTGGTGATCCAAGCAGCACTTGGGAAATGTGGGATACAATCAGGTCCCTGTGTGGTTATCACCCTCGGCTTTCTATCAGTAAGACATCCCTATGGTGCAAGAGAGGACGCTGATCATCTAGCACTTGATCTGACAAATCCTCTACCGCCCTCGATAGGTGCTCTGTCCAGATGGACCGCAGAACCAGTCAAGAATGTATGGCTACCCGCAACAGCTTTCATCCCAAATGCCAAAGGTTATCCTGTACTATCAAAAGCCTGTCAAGCCTTCCTTCGAGCAATGACCAAGGTAAGTCTGCATCGCTTATGATGACTTATGATGACGGCCGTATCTGACCAACAGCAAAGACCCACATTCATCTTGTGCGATACCGACCTCACACGACATACCGCAGGCGGACCCAATGCGTACCTCCAATACGTCCGTCACGTGACCAACACCGCCTCTCCATCGCCCAACACACCCGCTACTCCCGGATTCAATCCTCCTAGCTATATGGGTAAAGTCCCCGATGCCGCTGTTGAATTCACACAGGGATATGCAGATTTCCTACAGGCTCCATTACAGCCGCTTATGGATGATTTGGGTAGTATGACTTATGAGGTGTTTGAGAGGGATCCTGTCAAGTATAATCAGTATGAGGAGGTAAGTTGAGTATGCGAGTTGGAGGCATGTCTGATGATAGGCAATCACACTTGCGCTTCAAGATCTACCGGAAGGGGATACTCAGTAAGTGCTCCTGACTGAGGAAAGCGTCAGTCAAGAGCTGACGAGTAGCGTGGTCACAGTGGTTGGCGCTGGTAGGGGACCACTAGTGGATTGCACTCTGCGCGCAATGAAACGTTCCGGACGTCGAGCACGCGTATTCGCCGTGGAAAAGAACGCTAGCGCATGTGTCACGTAAGTCCTACACAGGTACTCTCAGTCGTGGTACTGATATCAGACTGCAAGAGAAGAAAGCCCTAGAATGGCGCGATCAAGTCGAAATCCTCTTTGGCGATATGCGACAACTTGATGTTCCTGCTTATGCCGATATCCTAGTATCGGAGTTGCTCGGTAGTTTTGGCGATAATGAGCTCAGTCCCGAATGTCTTGATGGCGCCATGAGATTCTTGAAACGTAAGTCCAATGATACGTATCCCAGATCGCACTGACGGGCAGCAACCGGTATCTCTATTCCAGCATCTTATACCGCACATCTCGCGCCCATCTCGTCGTCTGCACTACACTCTGCTGTCACAGCTCCGACGAGGGACAGTGCTAGTGCGGAAACGCCCTTTGTGGTCATGATGTCGGCTGTCAACATCCTGAGTGGAGAGGGAGGTGGTATCGCTGGCAGATGCGGTGATAGGGTACAACAATGTTGGCAATTTGAGCATCCGCGGCGGGATCTCATTCTTGACACCGCAGGTCAGTCCCATTCTAATCGAGACTTGCTCGCTCGCGCTCGTCCGTGGCTGATAGACAGCAGGCGCACCATTGACCAATTCGCACAATACCCGGTCATCCGCCAATACATTCTCGATCCCCCACGCAGGTCAACTCCACGGTCTAGCAGGATATTTCGAATGTCATCTCTACTCCAATATTGGTCTCTCGATTCATCCTGAAAACATGCACCGAGTCTCGCCAGAAATGTTTTCTTGGTTCCCAATATTCTTTCCATTCAAACAACCAATCTATCTACCTGGAGGATCTGAACTTGAAATCAATATTTGGCGATTAACTTCGAAGACGAAAATATGGTACGAATGGTGTTGTGAAGTATATCTACCGACCAGTTCTACTTCTTCTGGACCAGGAAGTGGAGTAGCAGGGGATAGTCCGCAAACTCCTGGATTTGCAAGAAGTGCAAGTGCTAGTATGAGCGGTAGTACTGCCGGACCAGGCGGTCAGCCGAGTCCGATGATGGATGCTCCTTTCTCGCCTGGATATCAACAGATGGGAGGTGGTGGAGAAGGTAGAATTAAAATCGCACAAAGTACATTACATAATGCCGGAGGGCAGCAGTCTTGGGTCGGACTGTAGGGTCCCTTGATGGAGGCGAGTAGCATAATTTTGGTCTCGCCTACAAATAGATACACAGTAACATGTACTCATAATGCATATACACAATATATTCCTCGTTTCGCTTTATTCCCTCTGGTCAATCATCTGTTGTTTAATATAATATACAAAAGTGATTCACTTCACTTCGGCCTCGATCTCGAGCGCGAAGATGATCTTTTGTTTCCCCCATCGACCTTCTGTACGGCTTTAGGAGGTTGGAATTTAGATGTTGTCGAAGTCTTCTTCAATTTCGAAGTCACATTTGCCGCCATGGTATCAGTGATAGTCGCAGTCCTCGTGGCGGGTGTATCTGGGGTAGAATCTGATCGACCGGGATTACGAGCTGGGGGAGCGTTTGAGTCGGCTTGGAAAGATGAGAACTGGGTTGTGGGTTGTATTTGGGCTTGAGTTACGAGATTTGCTGAACCTGTGATGTCAATGAGTAAAAGCAGTACAGCAGTAGCTATAGTAAAGAAGACTGACCTAGATTATTGTTGTCGACGTCTCCGACCTGGGTGCTCATTAAGATCGCTTGATCCGCTATTGTTGATCCAGTTGTGAACCCAAACTCCAGCCTCCTCTTCAATTGACTCAACGTAGGTTGATGTCCCACCCCAACATCATCATCATCATCGTCATCATCATCATCCTCATCCTCGATTTCATCAAACAAAGGTCCAGTCCCTTGTACTCGATCATTCGACCCCTTTCCTTCGGGTCGTGGAGTTTGTGCGTCCCGTTCATAAATCCTCCTAGCCATTTCTTCCCTCTTCTCCTCCCTTCTCGATTTAGAAGTTGATTTCCAAGGAATTGGGAGCTTGGCAGCGGATTGAAGGAGGTTGTTGCATAATTGAGCACCTGATAGACCGATGGTGTCGGTATTTCGTTCGCAGGCGGGAGGGGAATCGTGTCTTGAGGCATTGGAATCGATGTCTTGATCCTGAGTATCGTCTACACCCTTGTCGACTTCCTCGTGTGGCAAAAATAATGGTTCTCGGTCGATGTTGCCTTGGTCCCTGTACTGCCTGTTCTCCATTGGTAAAGTACTCGACGTTCCTGGGTCTGCTCTCTCCATCTCGTTCTCTTGATCGTACATCGCTTCCGCCCTAGCTTCAGCTGGAGATGGTTGCCAATGATACCCCGGCCTCCGCCTAATGAACCCTTCACCAGTGGTGGAGGGAGATGATCTATCGGCTGTGTGGGTATCAAACACCACAGCCCTCTTCTTATATCGACTCCCAAATCCAACTCTTGGCGCCACCAGTCCCGCCACCTCGGTTGCTGGTCTAGCAGTAGGTATATACTCATCGTCCTCCATTTCTACCTCATACTCCACAATATCATGTCTAGGTCGAGGTGGTGATCGAGCCGTGAATTGCATTCCATGACCATAGTTGCTCGTGTCGGAAGAGATGGGTGGGGGTGAGTGCCTAGTGAATGGTAATTTCGGTCTCAGCTTCTGATACCTTGCCGTAGTCGCTTTCACTCTCTGCAGCTGCCTCACAGCAAATCCCGGTTGTTCGTCCCCCGGCACTTGTGTTTGAGTGACTTCAATCGGATCCGGTTCACCTTGAGTATCGACAATTGGCGTTTGAGTCTTGACTCCCCTTCTACCCGTTGACCTTATTCTAGATTGATGATGCTTGATGATAGCATCTCTTGTTCCCAATCTCCCTGCCTTGATTAGGACAGGATTACAAAATCCATCTCCTGCATTCCTTGATCTGAGTTGTTTTTTATATTCATCCGCTGGGAGGGTTTCGATTGGCTTGAGCACTGAAGGCGGGAGATTTGGGATATCGAATCTACTTCTTTTCCTCTTGTGATTCTTGATACGGGATTTGATATTCGTTACGACTACTGGGTTATTAGGGAGATCAGCTTGACGTCTTGATTGTCTTGAGTTGACTTTATGAGTGTAGCTACTATCAGTGATTGTGAGGCGTAGGCGTCAGAGTCAGTATTGAGGCGAGACTCACTCGTTAAGCCTTTCAGCTACAGAGCGTTCCCTCCTCATTATCAATTGTCGAGGCGGATGAACGATTGGGTGATCATGATTAGCTCGATGATTGTGTTTCCTTCTATGCTTGAATTCATCAGGAAGAGGAGGAGTATCGTGAACCAGCGTATTTTGGGGTTCTTCTTTGATTTGAACCAAATGAAACCGTTCACTGACCGGTCTGTACAGTTCCTGGTGTCTTGGGTAATCTTGACTATCATCGTCAAACAGCCCGCGGAGCCTCTCATTAGGCCATGGTCCATTCCTATTCCTACTCCATCTCCTTGCCCTACTGATCCTATGCCCTCTTTCATCAAGCTCTACTTCCCCTAATATATGCCTCACATTCCCTTCAATATCCTCGTCCTCCTCGTCATCGTCATCGTCGTCGTCTTCGCTTTCCTGATCATGCAGTAATTCAGGAGTATCAGGATCAGGCCACCAACTAGTCGATCCAGCCCTCTTCGATCTATCCGCGTTCGAGACAATATCCATATGCTCTTGCTCCCATTCGGGTTCAGGCGAGAAAAAGTCTCTGAATTCCCTCCTCTCCGCTGGATTTCGGGATTTGTGGGTGGTGACCTGACGGGTAGGTGCACTTTTTGATCCTTTGGCATATGTTTTGACTCGTGATGGCCCTGGAGCCGAAATATAACCAGGCGAATCGGGCGTACCGGGTTGAGTATCTGATACGGCGAATGAGGGCGGTATACACACTTCAGCGGGATCATGAGGACTGTTTATCGGGATTGATGCAGGTTGAAGTGAGTAAACTCTTGATCTATCGTTAGATCGACGAGTCTGTGACCTAGACACAGGTTCTTGAATCGCCGAAGAATTCACCTCGGTAGGGCTTAATCGTACTCCCTCTTCTTCTTGAATATCATCGTCGTGTTCGGTCTGATATATTGACGGGTTTCGTGGTTGTGCACTAACCGGCATCGGCAAGTCTTGTTCGTCACCCAGGAGGGTATCTTCTCCTGCACCACCTCTCATGGCGGATATGCGATGGGCAGTGTGAATTCGCTGGGTGAGTGTCGGGGGTGGTAGACCTGTATCTCGCCGTAACCTGGAAGAATCGGGACTGAGGTCGTTAAGTGTCATTGGCTCGTTCTGCCGTTTTCGTTTTGATGGTGTGTTTAGATGAGGGGTAAATCCTACTGAAGCTTGAGAGGCATGCTTGCTGGGTGGCATTCCGAGTCTTTCGTCCGGAGCGAAGAGATCGCTAAAAGGCTGCGCTGTCGGCACGGCTTGAAGTTCAACCAATGCCTCTCGCATCGCTACCTCGTGATCCTGCTCCATGACCTGCGAACTTTCTTCCTTTTCCCCACCTCCTCCACCTCTCAATCTCAATTGATCACCATCGCCATCCTCAGCCTGATCACAACTCTCGCTCACCCCACCGCCAACTTCCTTCTGAGACGGAACCCAGAATCCAAATTCATCGTATTCCCCTTCTTCCACTTCCGGCAATGGCCCACGGTCTTTCTCCAATTTCTTGGCTTTAGCCTTCTGTACTTTCTTCTGATATCCGAGGATCTTCTCTTGTTTCTTCTCTTGAGGTGTTTTGATTTGCTTGATGGGTTTAGGAGGTTTAGGAAGTGGCTTGATGATTTGGGAAGAAGGAAGGGGGAGAGAGAAACTTGGAATGTCAGTGTTTAGAGGTTGACTTTGTCTTGAGTTTGAAATTAAGGTTAGTCGGCGTGCTTCAGTAATTTGATCTTGGCGGTGAGAATTGGTTCGAGACATTCTATTCAGTCTTGAGTTTAGTGGTGATCATGAGATCTGAGTTCCTTAAGTAGACGACTGCGATGAGCTTGGGGACGCGTGCTTGGTCCGACTCCAGCTCACATTCGTCAGTGACACCAGCAGCCGGCTTTCTCACCGCCTATGTAAATGCTGTTCATTTGCGATAGTGATAACAAAGGAAGGAAGGGAAGGGAAGATACTCGGTAGACATGAGGTGACATCCTCCACTCCTTACGGAATCAAATTCAACTAGTACCAAGTGACGAGAACTCACTCGATCACTGTGTCATACATACATCGTCCAGCAACAATCAGCCATCAGTAACATCCTCGAGGACTGCCTGAGAGCTTATAGAATTCACACAAATAATTGAAAGGACAGTGAAAGATCAGCAAAGGAAAATCGGAGCAAGATGATGATCAAAGTCAGAGTACGTCCCCTCCCCCACCTCCAACACTGTACACACCCGCTGATGAATCTAGACATTGACGGGGAAGGAAGTGAGTTCGACTTTTGAAGACATATATAAGTTTCCAGCTGACAAGTAGGTCGAAATTGATGTCAAGCCAGAATGGACAGTAAGTCTACCTTCTCGGCGTTCATCAGCAATATCTCGATATATCAATCCGTCATTGCGTCATCGTGGTCGCGGCTTTGAAGACTGTTCGAGAATGAGTAGATGAGAAGGCTAATTTTTAGATCACGAAAGTCAAAGAGAAGGTCGAGGAGAAAGCTGGTATTCCACCTATTCAGCAACGTCTGATTTTCTCTGGTAAAGCAATGTAAGTTCTGCCCACTTCCAATTACGCCAAATCACCAGTACACTTCAATCAGCATATCGCTCTGAGACCACTGTGACAACACAGTATCGAGTCTGGGCAGTGCTATGAGACTTCATGACTGACCAATAGGGGTGACGACAAAAAGATCGAAGAGTTCAACAATCTCGTCGGAGGATCCGTTATTCACTTGGTTCTAGCCCTTCGAGGTGGATCATTATGAGAAGAGGAGGAGGAGGGAAAGAAACTTGTAGGGAGTGTAGAGCCTAGAGGATCACCAGATCACGGGATCCCGGGATCAAGAGCAAGAAGCAGGGCACATGACATTGCATGAACAGGAAGAATAAATCAGAAAGACTGCACATAGTGAAAATGTATATGAAACCTGTACATTACCCAAGCGATACCGTCCGCCTCCTCGCCGCATCATTGATTGACACCCTCGTCCTTGTACAAGCTGACAGTGCGGCTGAACCTCGTTTCAGACTCACCAGTGCACCATTGCACCTCGCCTTATCTCTAGATAGACTCAGGAACGGGTCGGGTCGGCTACGCGACTAGAAAATCATCTCCAGTAGTAATACCAAATTTAACATCATTCTTGACCCCCTATAACACACATGTTCCGCTAGCATCGATAATTAAGTACCGCCACAAGATTATCAGGATGATGCGGCCATTGTCCAGTGCTCAGCTTGTCAGTAGGGCTCTGAGGGTGTCCGGACCAGGAGGAAGGGCGGTTTCTGCTATCTCTCAGTCTGTGCGCTATGATCTCCGTTGCTTCTGGGACCATGAGCTGATCCACAGGGCCGACGTGCTTATCATGATCCACCAGAAGATTTCCCAGATGATACGGTAAGTCCGTGGATGCTGTAGTAATCGAAGCTGACGATCAGGACTTGATCCTGTCAATCCTCCAAGCTCACCCGTCAGCTCGAGATTCCCGGTCATATCTCTCTTCATTCGCCCCTTCTCCTCCGCCAACATCCCTCACTAGCTCTTCCAAGACTCCCGATCCTCTCCCCCAATCTACAGCTGCGACCAAAGCGAATCCTCTGGTTTCCGACATTCTGAATCCCATCCTTCGTCGCCCTGCGCTCGTCAAGATTCAAGGGCCATTCACCGATACTCAACTCAATTCGATTTCTCGTGGCATGGCTTACCTACAGCGAATGGGATTGGTTCCTGTGATAGTCATTGATCGGGATGATATTCCGTCATCTGAACCTAGTGATAACGTCGCTGCTCAGAAACAACGGACTTTAGTCATGAGGGATGTGGAGAGGGTGGTTCATTATCTATCGAGGGCAAGAGCTGGGGCTAGACCTGTCTTGAGTACTGTTGCAAGACTTGGAGAGAAGGGAGGAGTATACGTGGAAGAAGAGGGATTGGATCATGTTCGGCGAGCCGTAGACGAAGGGGAAATACCGGTATTGCTACCCGTTGCACTGGATGAGGGGTGCCGTTCTAGGCGGATCAGTTCAGACAAAGTTCTCATCGCTTTATCGGAAGCCATGTGTAGTAACACCGCCTCGTCATCAATAAACGCCAACGATGCTCTCCACAGGCGAGGTATCGACCTCACACCCCTACGACTATTGATCATCAACCGAGAAGGAGGTGTGCCGTCATATGCTCGGTCCGGTCTACCTCATCTCCTGATCAACTTGTCATCCGAATACGAATATATCACTTCCACATTTCGACCTCAATGGCGACATACCCATCCTACCGCTCTAGCCAATCTATCACTAGTCGATGCTTGTCTATCGTTCATGCCTCCGAACGCTTCTGGACTGGTGGTTTCGCACCGATCTCCCGCCGCGTTGATCGCAAATCTAATCACCAATAAACCCGCTCATTCCGCTTCACTGCCTCACGCTCTACTCGAATCTGAAGAGAAATTGAATAGGGACACTCCGACAGTCTTGCGGAAAGGTCTTCCCGTTAAAGTATTGAGGTCAATGGATCAGGTCGATAAGGGCAAATTGACGGCACTTCTCGAATCGAGTTTCAGGAGAAAGCTGAACGAAGAAGCATTCTATACTCGCCTAGAAAAAGATCTAGACTTCGTTATCGTGATCGGCGATTACGCCGGTGCGGCCATCACGACCATCGAAGGTCGAGATTCATCAAATCCTTCAGCTCATTTACCGATTTGCTACCTCGATAAATTCGCGGTAGACCCAAAACATCAAGGAGACGGTACAGTTGATTTCCTCTGGGTATCGCTTCGGGACGAAACGTACGGTCTAGGTACTCCCGATGCCTCTAATCCTTCAGAAGGTTCGCTCAGAGGTATTGGTAAATCCCGTGAATTGATCTGGAGGTCACGGGGGAACAATCCAGTCAATAAATGGTATTTCGAAAGAAGTTCTGGATTCGTCAGTGCCGATGGTGGCTGGAAGGTTTTCTGGTGTGATCGCGAAGAGAGGCGGAGGGCGGGAGTGGAGGATGATGAGAGGGAATTCGGGGGAGGGTGGTTGTCTAGGATAATAGAGGGAGAGGAAAAGGGGAGATTGATGGATTGGGTACCTGTTGTCGAGTCTATACCCTCGGCATGGCATCCGGTCGAGTAGAGCAGGGATCGGCCATATAGACATTGTCGAAACCCTGTATGCATGCATGTAAATATTCATTGTCTACTCCTTGCTCTCAATCCTCTTCCTGGCAACATCGACCTGTCGCTGAATCATCTCCCTAGCAGGTCCACCAATGGCTTTCCTCTTTTCAACACTGTTCTCAAAGTCGAAAACCTCCATTACGTCGTCAGTGAAATGTTCCGACAACTCCTTCCATTGCTTCATGCTGAGGTCGGAGATCTGGACACCAGTCTGTTCGGCTAGAGCTACCGATCGACCAGAGATATGGTGGGTCTCCCTGAATGGTACCTAGTCGTCAGCTATATCGAGAAGGAGCTGAAAGAGGGACATACGCCCTTTCGGACTAGGTAATCGGCGATGTCTGTTGCCAACATATCCATAGTCAAGGCAGCCTTCATCTTCTCTGGGTGAATCTGTCATCAGCACAATTCACACTATAAATAATGGAGACGCACGTTCATGGTTGCGACAACACCTTCTGCGATTCGAAGAGCAGCAGAAACAGTATCGACAGCATCAAACAATGGTTCCTTGTCCTCTTGTAAATCCTTGTTGTACGTGGATGGAACACCTTTGAGCGACATCATGAACCCTGCCATTTGACCGAATGTTCGTCCTGATTTACCTCGGAGTAGTTCGAGGGAATCAGGGTTCTTCTTTTGAGGCATGATGGATGATCCAGTACTTCTCGTTAGCGAATCACACAATCGGGCACTACCCCGTTGAGTACTCACCTATAAGCATCCGATAAGGTGACGAAACCAAATTCGGCAGTCGAGTATATGATCATGTCCTCTGCGAATCGACTCATGTGAATTTGAGTCAAACTAGCCCACTGTAGCCATTCAACAATGAAATCACGATCCGCAACAGCGTGCATCGAGTTCTCTCCAATCGACATGAAGTCCAATTCTTGCCTCAAGAGCTCTCGGTCGAGGTTGTATGGGTTTCCAGCAAGAGCAGCTGATCCGAGAGGGAGGACCGAGATTCGTGGATATAGTTGACGGAGTCGAGACAGATCATTCAAGAATGATTGAGCATGAGAGAGGAGGAGATGAGACCATCGGACTGGTTGAGCTCGTTGAAGATGGGTGTATCCTGGCATCAGGGCGTCGACCTCGTTTTCGGCTCGAGTGACCATGACGGATAGTAAGGCTTTCAAGTTCTCCTCGACCACCTTGGTCTCGTCCATCTCACAATCAGCTGGCGAGACGTTTCATGGTGTGAATCAAGCTTACAAGCCAGATTCGCATATCAGTTGCAACCTGGTCATTTCGACTTCGACCAGTATGTAATTTCCCTCCAATATCCTTTCCGACGATCTCACTGAGTCGTCGCTCGTTAGCGGTATGGATGTCTTCATCATCGGCCTCGACCGCAAACTATCATGAGCGCCATCCTGGTGCGGATGAACGGTACACACCTTGCCCTCGGCCCACTCCTGCTCGACCTGCTTCAATCCCCTAGTAATCTCCTTCTGCTCACTCTCATCCAGGATACCAGCCTTCAACAATGCTTTTGAGAAAGCGATAGATCCCTTGATATCGGCAGCATACATCCTCTTGTCATATTTCAAGGACTGGTTGAATTCGTGCATCCTGCCTCATAAGCTCGGCCCTTGTTTCCCGGCGACAAGACATACAATGGATCCGTGGAACCCGTGAATCGACCACTACTTGTCAGCCACCTATGTGCTTCAGTGGTTCAGTGCCTGTCTCACCCCCATAGCTTCCTCTTTGTAAAGTCCTGTTCAGTTGCCATTGTGATGGATTGTTATATGGTATGTTACTTGGGTTTACCAGTCGTTGAAGTTGAATTCCTTATCCTTATCCGCCCGAGCGTTAAGCCTTATCGACTCCGAAATTCTGATTCCGCTAAGACACGTGGGACGACCTCCACTTGGGATGTCCGGTCAGAAATATCGTATGGCTCTGTATAAAGTCTCGCTCTCCATCAACAGATAGGATCACCCAGTACACCGAGATGATAAACGGGGAGAGAAGAGAGGAGATTGTGACCCCGCCAACATCTTCAAGAAGGACGGGCACTCTCATATTCCTTCTGTCTACTATCCCCTCTCTGCTCACTCTCTCCCTCCTCTATCTACTTCGCTCTCCCCACAACTCATTTCGAATACCTTTGTTTGACGACTCTTCAGCCCTTCTCAGTGGTCAAGAATCTACAGGGGTCCGCTGGGACGCGATTCACTTCACCTCGATAGCATCAAAGGGATACGAGTATGAGCAGCAGCTAGCTTTTCAGCCTGGGTGGCAGGGTGTTCTTTGGCTTTCGGGCTGGCTGTGGAGGCGTTTAGGAGGTATTGGGTCGATCAATTCAATTTCCAATGGAGGTACCTTGCTGGTGGTCCTGCTTGCTGGATGGAGGGGTCTGGCCTTTTACAAGTAAGCAGTCTCCGGCCGCCGGAGGTGAAGCTGAACGACAGACTCACGTCCCAGATCTTTGGCACGAAAAGGGCATACCTGACATGGATTCTCTATCTCCTCGCACCATCACCCGCTATTCTGGTCTCACTATATACCGAACCTCTCTTTGCTTGTCTCACCTTCTCGGGCTTTGGCCTGGTTCTTCGGAAGAGATATTCCGCCGCGGCAATCCTGCTAGCTGGCGCTACATCTATACGAGCCACTGGTATTCTGGCTGCCCCGACACTAGCTGCAATGGCAGTCTTTAGAGATGGTGAATATCGTATATCGCCCTCTGTGAGCTACATCCAGCGGTCCGTGACGCATAGCTGACATGCAGGTGTTCTTACGCCGCGCTGTAAGCGTAGCTTTACCATGCGTGATCATCGTTACCCCGTTCTGTGCCTTTCAATACTACGCCTATCTATCCTTCTGTAGGCCTGAACCATCGGTGACATGGTGTAGTAACAGAATACCTATAGCATACAGCGCCGTTCAGGCCAAGTACTGGTACGTCCTCCATTCTCCAAATCAGATGTTGATGTGATCAGGAATATCGGTTTCCTCAAGTACTGGACCCTCGACTCGGTACCTAATTTCCTACTTGCATCACCAGTCTTGGCTGTATCCCTACTGGGCCTCTTCCGATACTCGACATCGTTCACAAAGATGCCACCTGCCGTCATGCCGCTGGTCATACAGCACGGCGTAATGACGTTCCTGCTCATTTTCCAATCACATACTCAAATCGCCCTCAGGGTCGTTTCGACAGATCCAGTCTTCTGGTGGCTATTGGCCGATATCGCTTTCATGAAAGGCGGTGGCCTGACTAGGTCTGGTAAAATGTGGATATGGTGGACTGTCATTTGGGGCGCTGTGTCAATCGTGCTATGGGCTGGGCATTACCCTCCAGCATAGCCGGCTGCAGGTTGCATGCATATATGTGAATATCTTGTCATTCAGTCTACGTCATTCTGGCTTGACTAGTTGTCTATAGCTTCCATCGGCCATATAGGGCACTACAAGTTAGCTCTGATCCGCTATAGACGTGATGAGCTTACTCGAAACAAGCCAAGATGGTCCACTTCCTATTCTCAGCCTCTGGGAATGCTAGACTCCTAGGACCGTAAAACACCTCGTCATCCACCTCTTCCTGTTTCCTAGGTAGACAATGCAGGAACTTCCAATCTGGGTTAGCATTCGCTCCGATCAACTTGTTGGTGAGTTGATAGCCTGAGAATGCTTTTAGTCGGTCTGCTTTTTCGGTTTCTTGACCCATGGAGATCCTATCTGTTAGCTAACAAGAGCAAGGGGTGGGGAAAGGAAGACGTACCATGTGTCGGTGACTACTACGTCTGCTCCTTCTAAAGCTTCCTTTGGGGATGTTGTTTGGTGGATCATCTTCTCAGTTCCTGCTTCCGTACTACCAATCAGTGTAATTCAGTCCCTTCTCACAGTCGGAATACCTACATTCGCTTCCATACCCTAGGATCGACCTGATTGTATCCCTTTGGACTAGCCACACTGACTTCCATTCCTAGCCTAGGCATAGTCACCATAATCTCATTAATGATGTTGTTGGTATCTCCAACCCATGCGATCTTCTTGCCTTTCAAATTGGCAAATGGGTCTATTGATTTAACGGATTGTAGTAGTTCCGCATGTGTGGTGGAATCCGAAGTGGTAGGCAGGGAGGGAGGGTTGTATGCTTCAAAGAGGGTGAGCAGATCGGCCAGGATCTGTGTGGGGTGGTAAAGGTCACAAAGCGCGTTGATGACAGGCACAGGCGAGTGTTTTGCCAATGTCTACCCGTAAGCTTTGACTCAGATGCCAAATGTGATGGTGGACTCACAGCAACTTCATCGTGTAGATTCACCCTGGCCATGATTCCATCGACCATGCTCCCAACAACCCTAGCGGTATCTTCCAGAGTCTCGTTGACTCCCAACTGACTATCCGCTGAACCGAGGAACAAGGGATGTCCACCCAATATCTTCGCACTGGTTTCACTAGCGACCCTAGTCCTGGTTGATCGTTTCGAGAATAGTAGCGCAACGGTCCGAGCGTCTAAAGTCTGCTCAACTCGAGTGGGAGACACGGTCTTGGACAGGTGCTTGAATGTAATGGCAGATTGAATCAGACTTGTTATCTGTGCCGGTGAGAGGTCGGCTAAAGTGAGGAGATGAGGTGGGGTACCGGTCCGAGAGACGGAAGCCATCGTCCTGGCCAGTTGTCGGGCAGGTCGCATTGTTTTTGTCGAGAGCAGCATTGTGAATATGGTTGCAAGATTGGGTCAAGATGGAGGCTGTTATAGTGGTCGAGTCGTGAAATCTCGCTTGATCCTTATCTCCAGGCACGACATGTGACGTGGTATTGTTCAAGCAGACCACCCAAAAGTTGTGCGCTCATCTGTGACACCTGAAGACATACATCGGATCAGACACCTACCACAAGATCAGTCACACTTCGCCCGTCGTTATCGAGAGACGAGTAGACAAATCTACACGACCATCAAGTCCACCTATAACTGTTCATCGAAATTTACAAGATGTCTACATCATTCACGAGAACCCTCCTGCCTACCATTCGACATGCCCACACGTTTTCAGCCGCATCCTCATCAAAATCAACACACCACTTGATAACGCTAGTACGATCCGCACGCGGTCTTCCTCCTCAATCCCGCCAAACATTAGAAGCACTGGGCCTACATCGATTGCACCAATCGGTACTACAGGAATACTCGGGTGCTACAGCGGGAAAGATCTTGAAAGTCAAGGAACTTGTCAAAGTGCAAAATGTCGGAGAGGAGGAAGGGAGGAGGTTGATGGCTAGAAGACGCCCGGAGGGAGGTGGATTTGAAGCCAGTGGGAGAGTTTATGGAGGTGGAGGAAGTGTTTTATGATCGCAGCACTGGGGGTTCCATACATGGAGATGGAATTGCGGAATGAGCAGGAACGAAGAGGAATGGAGTGCATGGAGGATTACACATGACACAAGTAGATGCATGGTTTGATGATGTATGTATGATATGTGATATGTATTGGACAATTGGACTGTGTGATTTGAGGTGGTGTTTAAAGTGACGGAGGAGGTGTATCTCGACAACGCGTGACGTGGTTACAAGCAAATCATGTTTGCAGATGAGTTCATTATCTATTATATGGTTTTGCGATGAGCGTGCCTATATGACCCCGATGCAGCAGTGAGCTGCGAAATGTTTTATCTATCGGTGTTCGTTAGCGCATGGGCGCCACTTCAATATATGCAGGCGCTCTATGCTTATCTGCTGTATCCCGCGAGCATATGCATTCACGATCGCCGCCCGGACAATGCTTTCATCAATTCTATGGGATCGGCGTGGGCGATGTGTTGGGAAGAGGAGTTGTGGAGCGGGTCACGACATTTATGAAATTGTTAATGGTCGATTGGGGATAGGAACGATATTGGGGATAGCAAATTGGGGATGCTTCTTTAGAGATTGGGGATGAAATTGGAGCTGTTCCCAATCTACTGCGTCCGATGCCGCAATTACGTGCGTATAGTAGGAATCCCTGGATGCAAAAAAACCTATTGCTCACTCGGCCCGGGGCCGGTCCGCCGCGAGAGGCAAAGAAGCCCGGTTTTTAAAAGGCTGATGGATTATCATATGTAAACCCCTCCTCATTGTAGACTGCCCCGATTCGCTGCCCACATAATATAGTACTGGAACCGACCTGAAATACTCAGGATTAGTTGTGGAACCCTCTCTTGCCCCCTAATTTGACTGCGGCAAAAGAAGAAAGTGAGTGTGAAAGAAGAGAGAAAGGAGAAAGGAGTGACGTTATACTCCAATACTCCAACCGAGGTTTACCGTTTACGACAACGTTCTTTTATCGCCAGTCGATTACAATCATACTCCAATTACCTTTTACATTTCCTACTACTGTACATAACATATTTGAATCGATACTCGATCAACTATGTACAGAGCTCGATCCCTACCACTGCGTACAGTGGCATTCACTGCTACTACATCCCTAGCATTGGGATCAGCATATTACGCTTTGAAACCCGATCCACTCCGCCTCGATTCCGATATCCCAGTGACAAAGCGTCGCCCAGGTCCGCTATGGTCGCCACCTTCCAGAGAGCAGATGCTTGAACATCTACGTACTTCTGGTATATTCATCAAACGTACTCAGACCGGCGGCCCGGAACCCGGACCTGTCATCCGTAAAGAAGAGGGAGAGCACGAGGATGACAATGATGTCTTTGATCTGTTGATTGTCGGTGCGGGTGCCACCGGTGCCGGTGTCGCTCTTGATGCCGCTAGTCGAGGATTAAAGGTAGCTTGTGTAGAGAGGGACGATTTCTCCAGTGGAACCAGTTCGAAGTCTACAAAATTGGTCCATGGTGGTGTCCGATACCTTCAGAAGGCCGTCTTTGAGCTTGACTACGGTATGTTCCTTTGTATACACGGACTATCATAGAGCTGATGAATCTTAGAGCAGTACAAGCTAGTCAAGGAGGCTTTGAGGGAACGAAAGATCTTCTTGGAAACCGCTCCTCATCTCAGTCATTCCTTACCGTAAGCTTTAGGCAAAAATTGACTTGCACACCCAAGCTGACCTGTAGTATTCTGCTACCATTGTACAAATGGTGGCAACTACCTTACTTCTACGCTGGATGTAAGATGTACGATCTCTTGGCTGGGTCCGAGAACATGGAATCAGCATACTGGATGGGCAAGGGCAAAGCATTGGAGAACTTCCCAATGTTGAAGGCCGATGGTCTCGTCGGAGGTGTCGTTTACTATGATGGTGAGTCACTTGATTGATACGGTCGTGGCGATAATTGATGATCAGGTCAACACAATGACTCGCGTATGAATGTTTCCCTCGCTTTGACTGCTGTTCAACACGGAGCTGTCATGGCAAACCACGTCGAAGTCACCAAGCTACACAAGAAGCCTGATGCGTCCCGGGGAGGTGCCGAGAGGATCTGTGCTGCTTATGTACGAGATCAGATGACTGGAGAGACGTGGACTGTCAAGTGCCGAGTGAGTTCATGTGCCTTTCATTTGGGAACTAGAGCTGATCGTAAAGGGTGTCGTTAACGCTACCGGTCCTTTCTCGGATGGTCTCAGGAAGCTAGACGAGCCCACTACCAAAGAGATCGTCGCCCCCTCTTCCGGTGTCCACATTACCCTTCCTGTATGTACCCGTTTACTAACCCTTCAGTCAGCCCGGGGCTGATGACAGAACTACTACGGACCCAAGAACATGGGTCTACTCGATCCCGCCACTTCCGACGGTCGAGTCATCTTCTTCCTCCCATGGCAAGGAAACGTCATCGCCGGAACTACCGACTCTGCCACTACCATCTCTCAAAACCCCATTCCTCAAGAGAAGGAGATTCAGTGGATCTTGGACGAGGTCAAGAACTACCTTTCCCCCGACGTCAAGGTCCGACGAGGAGATGTGCTTTCAGCCTGGAGTGGTATCCGACCATTAGTCAAGGACCCCGATGCCAAGGACACCCAGTCATTGGTCAGGAACCATATGATCAACGTCTCTGCTGGTGGTCTATTGACTATTGCTGGTGGAAAATGGACCACTTACCGAGCTATGGCCGAGGAGACTGTCGATGCCGCCATCAAGGAATACAACTTGAAGCCTACTGGACCTTCTCAGACCGATCACATCAAATTGCTCGGTGCCCACGCTTGGACCAAGACCATGTACATCAAGCTTATCCAACAATTCGGTCTCGAGACCGAAGTTGCCAAGCACCTTGCCGAATCTTATGGTGATCAAGCCTGGACTGTCGCCTCCATGTCTGACCCCACTGGTATGTCTGTTTCCCCTCGAACTTGTGATATAGTCAGCTGATATTCAGGACAATCATGGCCATTGCACGGCACCCGACTATCACCCCTTTACCCTTACATCGAGGCTGAATGTCGATACGCCGTCCGACACGAATACGCACTGAACGCCGTCGACTTCATCGCCCGTCGTACCCGACTTTCTTTCCTCAATGTCCAGGCCACCGTTGAATGTCTACCCAGAGTCATTGATATCATGGGAGAAGAGCTCGGATGGAATGCTACGAGAAAGGAGACAGAGTTCGATCAGGCTATCTACTTCTTGCGATCTATGGGTCTGCCCGAGGTGAGTCGCATGACCATGTTTGTCGTTATGATTTGGGTTGACAAGACAGGGAACCGATTTGAAGTGGAGTGAAATCAGAAAGAACCAGGGAACAAAGACTTTCCTAGGTCTTGCACCTGATGAGGCTGCTTTGTACTCTCGAGCCCAATTCACCCCAGAGGAAGTTGGAAGCTTGCGAACGCAGTTTGAGCAGATGGACTTTGTGAGTCCAAGATCTGCCCCAGTCACATTTGTTCCAGAGACTGATATGTAGGACCACGATCAGCGAATTACTCGTGCGGATTTGATCAATGCCATGAAGCAGATGGGTTACGAGTCATCTACCGAGACTGCCGATTCCATCTTGAGGGAGGTCGACTTTGGAAGGAAGGGTTACATCGAGTTCCAGGAATACCTTGATGTGAGTCTCCTGCATATTTACTTAATGTCTGCACAGGATGCTGATAAACAGATCGCCGCTGGTTTGAAGGAGTTGAAGCTAGAGTCTGCCTTCACGCATCTCGCTCAAATAGATTCAAGCAGGAAGGTCGTCGATGGTTCCATTGGACCTCATGCCGATGACGCTGGAGAGGACAGATCGACTAGGAGAAAGATCCCCGTCGAGAGGAGTGGTGGTGGAACATAAGCTATCTGACTGTTCGAGAGAGAGAGAAAGGTCTTGAGTAGTTGTTTTGAAGTTGTTATGAGGAGGATGCTATACATGATAATGCTGTTCTACTACTTCTATCAGATTGCCAGTACTGAGTATGCCGTCGTTATCTCTTCCTAGAGCTCACAGCCTATAAGTCTAGCTCGGCTTCTCGGTCCAGGGCCGCCAGGAAATCTAGCATCTAGTAGTTAGCTCCGACCTCTTTGTGAATCCAACAACTCACCGTTTGATGTCGTTTCTCTGCTTCTCGTTTTCCAGCTGGCGTCTAGACATTTAGCTCCGCCATTTATTTCACTCACCTTCATTCGATCTTTTACGTGTACTAGCTTATCATAGAAATGCCCTTCTGCCGTATTCTTGTCTTTACCTAAAAGAGTTCTGCCCATAGCCCCGCTAAACGCACAACACCTCATGATTCCAACTCCACCAATGGCGTCTAAACGATCTGCATCTTGAGCAACAAGTAGCTCAGGGCATGTGGTATGCCATTCGGTCAATTCTCCGGCGGCGCGCATTTTCGTTTCGGTCGAATAGGAGATACAGGGAATCACTCGTAAGATCAGATCAATTTGGTCCTTGCTAAGATGTTGGGATGTAGAAGGGTGGGACAGGAAGGGGTCAAGGATGGTAGACAGGGATGAGGTATCGCTATATTTTGCTACGAAGTCAGATCAGCCTGGTTCAGTATTAGACTCACCATCTACCAGGTCAGCGGTATCTCACGGAATGGTAATCAACTGAGACGTACCCGCCATATCGTGAAACAAGGCAATCAACTCTAGGACCAGCATGTCAGGTTTCTGCTGCATAGTGGACGCTAGCTTCAGTGCCATTCGCCTGACTCGATCCACTAGCAAATTAGCATATTCCTCACGAACGGATTGCTGACTCTGTCCACACACCATGAGCCCAATCGTGAGAAGGATCATATCTTTGAGTATCGTCAGCGTTGTTTCGAACTATAGCACATAAAGGACACACTTGGCCATATGAGCCTTGACCAACTCCTCTGCTCTGCCCAATAGCTCTTGCTCCTTAGGAGATTGTTGCATTGTTGCCAATACTGCTTGATGATAGATGTCGGTCGCGTCGGATAGAAGACTGGAGAATTGGACGCGTCTGAGCTTTACTGCGGAGTTTGAGTATTACTGTATTCGGCTAAGATGTGCAGGCACAGCTATGACATCATTGGCTTGAGTTGATTGACGGTACACGTCCCGCTTTGTATATAAACCCCTTTTGAGGTTCCCCCCTCTTTCTTCTTTCATACAACATCTTTCAAATCCATCACAGTGAGTAGTTTCTCTTCCTCTCTCTGCTCATGGCTTACCTCCAGCTCCAAACAACCCAATCAATCTATCACAATGGCAGAACCATCAAAGGCAAACGGACAAGTAAGTATACACTTCACCTCCCACTCCCCACCGTCCTCACGGACAGCTATTATGGCGCAAAAACATGTTTTTGAACATCGAAGTTCCACAATCAACATACACATGGCTAACATCCCAGTTCAACTCCATCGTCGGATCCGCTAAGGAGGTCGTCGGAAGCGGTATCGAGACCGTCTACGCTGCCGTCGGTGGCTCTTCTGAGCCATCTTCCTTCACCACCACCGGTAAGGAGCAGCACGCCAAGGGAGAGGCAGAGGTCAAGGCCGCCGAGGCTAAGGGCTACGCTGAGGGGTAAGTGATCTGAGTGTTCATGTTAGTGAGCCCAACTGATGATCAGTCTCGGAGACAAGGTCGGCGGAAAGAAGGACTCCATCGTTGGAGCCGTCACCGGCGACAAGGCCCAGGAGGCTAAGGGAAACTTGAAGGAGAGCAAGGGAGACGCTCAGATGTCTGCGAACAAGTAGGGGTTGTAGTATAGCTTTTTATTCCTTTATAGTGGTTTATCGATGCAGGCAATAAATGTCAACTCAACCTCCTTTCAATCTGGGATTCCTTGAAGTATCCGTATGTCTTCTGGACATATGACGACCTGACTCGTACTCCTTTATCTTTTTCTCCAAGACGGCTGTTTGTGGTGTCGTGAATGATCGCCCCCAGGTACAGTCACATGTCGGGCATACGTCGGCCGGATCACGGCTTGGCACCAATGTACTATCCCGTGGACCGAATCAATTTAGCCGTGGCAGCCCTCCACTTGTGTCCTCCACCCTCCTCCACTCGAGTACGAGTATATAAAACTATGGCTTATCCAGATGACTCTTCACCCGACACAGGCAGGAAGCTACAATGCCAGGATTCAACGCATTACAATCAAAACCACCTGCTCCACCCACTGCATTGGGTAGACTGAGGTTACTTTCCCCTAATGCCGCTATTCGATGTTCTCCACTACTATTCGGTGGTATCTCCCTAGGTCAGTACCTTCTCATCCCATGGCTGAATCTGACGAAGAAGGTACGGCATGGTACGAGTACCAGCCTCCTACCGATAAAGACAAATCATTCAAGCTGCTTGATGCGTATGTCGCAGCAGGTGGGAACTTTTTTGACACAGCCAATGGATATAGTGTGAGTCTTGTTCGTAAGCGGAGCTGATAGTAGGACGAGGAGAGTGAAACGATTCTTGGAGAATGGATGACGGAAAGGGGCAACCGTGATAGGTTAATCGTTGCTACAAAGTATACTAGCGAGTATGCCTTTCTTTTAACCCAAGGGAAGGAAGGGATCTGATGGCAGTTATCAAAGTCATAAGTATGGCAAGAACGAAGTGACGAACCTCTGTGGAAACTCTAAGAAGGCGATGCACGTCTCTATCAGAGACTCCTTGCGGAAGCTACAGACCGACTATGTGGGTTAAAGCTTCTCCCAGCGAGAACCATGACTGACCTTTAGGTTGATATCTTCTATATCCATTTTGTGAGCATGAGAATAATCCCTAGTGAATGAATGATGACCATCAGTGGGATCATTCGACCTCGATTCCCGAATTGATGGACTCCCTAGATATCTTGGTGAAACAGGGCAAAGTCCTTTACCTAGGAGCATCCGACATGCCAGCCTGGATCGTCTCCGCCTGTAACGAATATGCAAAGTACGTTCTCTAGCAGGTCACTGAAGTTGCTAATATCATAGAGCACATAACAAGGCTCAATTCGTCGTCCTGCAAACTATGTGGAATGCCATGGAGTGAGCTGCCGTGTACTTTTATAGTTGGGCAAAGCTGACGATCAGCCGAACAATCGAAAGAGACCTCCTCCCCATGGCCAGACACTACAATATGGCAGTAATACCCTGGTCTGCCGTAGGATCTGGTCGATTCCGTAACCCACCCCAGCTCCAGGAAGCGATCGATAAAGGCGAGTTCAAAGAGGGTGATGATAATGTCAAATACTCCAAGAAACTATTTGAGATCGGAAAGAGGAGAGGCATTGAGAGTTTTGCTCCTATCGCACTTGCTTACTTGCTCGCAAAGTATCCATTAGTGTTTCCCATTGTCGGGTTCCAGACCCCAGAGGTGAGTGAGAATCTGTGGACTATGCTTATATTAGATGCTGCATCAAAATATCAAGGCTTTGGAGATCAAGCTCACACCCGAGGAGATCAGAGAGATTGATGGTAAGGTCTATTCGGAATGACTTTGGCTGACTGGCGATAGATCTCAAGCCGCTCGAGCGTTCGTTCCCGCATGATATGACAGGGGATGATCCACGATTGACAGGTCAACCTGGAGGCAACATCGATCTACAGATGGGTACCATCGATTGGCTTGTGGATCGACGGGTGTATGCTTCGCAGCTCGATTTGTAGCATGTGCATGATAATCAAGCATTGTCGTTAAATGTATGCAATATTATATTGTATGTCTATGATGTCTATGTCTTGTCTCCCCCTCTAGGCCTTCCTCGCTCTAACATGATCAAACTTCTTGTGAAGCTCCTCCAATCTCAACTTCTCCTCGTCTCCCATATCCCACATATCCCGATCGGCAAGAATAGTGTACTCGTTCCACTCCTTCTCGTGATGTGGCTCCTTGACTTTCTCTGCCTCCACCTCAGCCTCTCCCTGGCCACCCTCAATCTCGGCTGGCTGAGCTACAGGCTCAGGCTGTTCAGCTTCAATAGCCTTTTCCTCATCCTGCTGTTGCTTGATGCTTGCCATCTTGGCGGCGATGATGGCGTTCATGGCCCTCTCGGCTTCGGCAGAGTATTTGCACTTGGCTCGAATTTGAGCTCCATATTTGTAGAACAAAACTGTGAAGGGAATGCAAGCGAGAGCGAGGAACCCAGGGAGAGCAGAAGCCCAATGAATACCTAATCGTTCGTACCTATCATCAGCTTCATGATCATCAACATGTGAAGTGAACCTACATGTATGGGGTGAATAGAGGGAAGGCGGCACCGAAGAGAGATCGGAGGACCGAGTTGGCAGCGAGAACAGAAGCGGCGTAGATTGTGTAAGACTCGATCAGGTAGCCGAGGCAAGCGAGGAAGACAACAACCATGCCCAGACCGAAAGGTACACCAAAGATGATAGGGGCGATCCAGTGAATGTCGGGGCCGTTTGTAGCCGCGAATCCGGCTAGACCAATGACCAGTAAGACACCTCCCCAGATGGCTGGGGGTAGTCGATCTTCGGGCATAGGCCTTCCCCTCTTCTTGACCGTCTTTAGGTAGGTAGGGTTGATGTAGACCTGTTTGTTTAGCTTTCGGTACCTCGACATCAAGCAGGACTCACGAGGTTGACGACGACGGAGAGAACAACACCAACAAGAAGACCCAAGAAAGCAAGACCTCCTTCCCCAGAGTTCCAGCCTCGCAATTGCTGGAACACGATAGGGTAAGCCTCAAACTCGAGGTAGAGCACACCGTAAATAATGGCAGTGTATAGAGTTAGACAGATGACGATAGGTTCTCGAACGAGGAATTTCCATGGTCGTACCAAAGAGACTTTGAGGACTTGCTTGACGTTGATGACTCCCTTTGCGTCTGCTCGGAATCGGTAGACTTTTCCAGTGGCCCTTTCTAGTCGGAGCGCTCGATCTCGTAGGATCTTGGGTGCATATGTCTCGGGCGAGAAGAAAAATAGGACCAGTGTCTTGTCATCAGGTTCTGCGCGGTGGTGCGGATTGATGAACTCACGAGGATACCACAGAAAATTGCCAAGAATCCTTCGACCCATCGCCAACCACTAGTCAATCCAATGAATCCACCACTGATAGGACCTAGAGCGGGACCCAAGAAAGGTGCTGCCGCGAAGAAAGCCATTCCGATACCTCGCTGCTTCTGGTCGAGGACGTCGGCGATGGTTCCTCCTGCGTTGGAGAGTGGGGAAGATCCGAATAAACCGGAAAGACATCGGAAAACGAGGACTTGGGCAATGTTCTGCGAAGCGCAAGTGACGGCGGTCCAGAGAGTGAGCATTACGTAGGTTGTCCAGTAGATGACTCGTCGTCCGTATACTTCGGATAGAGGTGCCCAGATTCTGCTTGTCAGCCTTAAACTCTGAGAGCGAGATTACTACTCACAAAGGTCCGAAAGCAAAACCGACTACGAACTGCTTTGTCAGCTTGATGCATTCTGACAAACGAGGAGCTTACCAGACTGAGACCAGCAGTGAGCAACTCAGAGGAAGTTCCAAACTCCTCAGCCAAACTCTTGACACCTCCACTGTACGCCGAACTACTCAAAGCAACGGCAAGGGTAGCGAAACTAGCCACCGCAATCGTAAACCACTTGTAGGTAGATCCCCATTGCTGTGGATCTTCAGGATCATCGGGTAACCAATCGACTAAGTATGGGCTCTCCTCTGTTCCTGCACCTTGGTATTTGTGGTTGACAATTCGCTCGAATGGGGTCACATACATCCGCCATGGTCGTTTACTGAGGGTGTAGGTCTCCGGAGATGCTGCTGTTTTGGGTGCAGATTTGAGGGAGTTGGCTCGAGATAAGCCCACCCGAGTGGTCTCTGAGGCTACGGATAACTGTTAATCAGCGGAACTCTTATAAGCGGGGATCGTCACTTACAGCTGGAGTGTGTGACATCTTGATCCCGATTTAATTGTTCCAGATGATGAAAAATGCTCCCACACACGTATCAGCTAACTGTTATGAATGCGAATGAGAGACAACAAATTTTGGAACGCGTAACAAGGCCATCGGTCTCGATACATAAGAAGTGTTAGTCACCTCTAGAATGCGAAATCAAAACTAATACTACGGCCGGTATGGAAGTCGCGAGATTTGCGAGTAAACCGCACTTCGTAATCCAAATCACGTTATAACGGTCATAGCCGACCGTCGATCCTACCCAAAATAGCAATAACATCCCAATGGAAGTACCAATGCCGCTTAACCACCGCATGCCATGTGCCATGTGCCATGCACATACAAGCGATATCTTCTAATTTACCATGCTTCAGCCCCCGCATCACCGGTATCGGGGAAGGAGAATGGGTAATTGGCGTTCGACTGCGTTCCGGAAGGCAAAAACATATTTGCAAGCCTGAATTCATCAGCATATGCCCGAGATGACCGTTGCCCGAATCTCCTAGCTTCGGAGATATATCAGTATGATGACTCACTCTAGAGGCAAGAATAGCGAATCGGAACCATCTTGAGGCAGACCGAGATCTGTAAAATTGCCATCTTGGAGCCATACCGGTAGATTGCTCGGACTGAATTCTGTCGGCCAGGCAAATCCATCATTTAGCGGTGCACTCCAGTCGCCCATTCCCTCGAAACCAGTTTCAGCATGCCCGGTCTGCGGCAGGCTGAGTAAGCTCTGTAGACCCCCATCCAGATCGTTCGGGAAGGTGGCAAGCATGTCATCATTGGAATTGCCGGTAATGCGCGGCGTACCGGGCATGGTCGACATTGCACCGGTCTTGCGGCGGAAATTGGCGAGCATCAGGCGGAGTGTAAGGGCATAGCGTTCGGCGAAACATTCCGCAGACAGCAGGTGGGCGACTTCCGAAACTTGAGTGATCAGGTGCGCCAGGTGGATCTCGGTCGGGTACAGAATAGCACTATTGTCAATGGCCGGTCTGGAGAATGGCTTACATCTTGAGCAAGAAGACAGCAGCGAAAGAGACTTCGACCAGCTCGTCATGCGTCGCATCTATAAATTAGCTTAGGAACTCGGAAAATCCGTGCTTGCTGATACGACTCACATTTCAGATGCTTCCTGAAGTTTTCGGCCCGCAAGAATATATCAAGGCATCGCAGTGCCGCGTCCTTGGCTAGGAAAGCGAGCTCTCTCTGTTCACGCGGTAGCTAGGGTCAGCACCTTATTTGGCTTACTTGTTCACAACTCACTTTATCCCATTGTACGCCTCTCAAAGCAACACAGACGGTCCACAGCTGAGCATAAACGAGCTCTACTTCCAAGATCTTGACTACAATCGCCTGGTCATCGTACTTTTGCCGATGAATCCCGTACCATTCTCGATGCCAATCTTGCAGATCCGCAAAGATGCGTTTGACAAATGCGATGGTCTGAGAATCGACTTTGCCATGCAGCGGTCCCAGGTGCTCGACGACACGAACTCGGATATTGACGAGCTCCACTGAGGCTACTAAACGTGGATCCGTCTCAGATGCCATCCGATGGGATCTGACATCAGCTTACTTTACGATTGAAGAGCTTACAGTAATGTTCTGGCTCTTTTCACCGATGAATCATCACGCAGCATGAGAGGTTTTGCTGTCCCAAGGCTGACAAGATGATCGTTCTTGTACACATTCAGCCATATCCGGGCTGACACCACTAGTTCCCGCTCTTCTTTATCGGTCCGTTGGGTGCTGGTGTCGGCGAGACTATCCAATGCCCGATGCAGGTTCATATCCAGTGCCATACGCAGAGCATGTCCACAAGGCAGCCATCCGTTTTGACTCCACACACTCAAGATGACCATCGCCATCACTGCCTCCTTCCGTACTATTGGGCCAAATAGGGTGGATCGCGCAATGCCCTGTGCTTCTTCCAGACATCTATGGAAAGTCGGTCCGAGCGGTCCGTTGCCTGCTCTAATCTTGGCCGCTACGGCTAGTAGACCATTCATGGAGAATGGTGTGCGTTCCATATACGACTCGTAGTCATCGTATGACTTGTCCCACAAGGGTACAAAGTAATGGCAACCAGAGAAGAAGCTGTCGTCAGCCTGGTCCAGCACGGTCACCTACAGATCCCAAAGTTCTCTTGCTTCCTCCTCGCGGACTAGACCTTTCGTCACGACATCTGGAAAAGGGTTCCTAGGTGTCGGATCAGGTTTTGTCTTTTTCTTGACTCGTAATTGAATGTTTTTGGCGTCGATAGTCACTCGTTTCCGCTTCTTTTGTTTTCTTTCCTCATCTGATGATGAATCCCTCCGACCATCAGCATTTTCGGCAATAGACGCAGCCTGATCCGCCGCATTCGCAAGTGCCTCCAAAGCTTCAATCGGAGCTGTCAGCGTATCATGAGCTAGGCCTGACTCGGACGTCGCGGATACTGAAGAGGCTCGTGAACGAGCGGGTGATGGCGCTGCCGATGCGACTGGGATAATACCGTAAGTACCGAATTGGTGATCTGGCGGTGCGAATCCAGGTAATTTCGGGAAGTCTCGAGTCGGCTTTTGCTGCTCCGTACTGCCTCTTCCAGATGCCGTGTTTTGTGGCGAGCGTGGTAGGTTGAGCTGGGTCTGCAAAGCGCGGCTCGGAGAGGATTGATTGAATATCGAAGGTGGAGATACGTTCTGTTGGAATATACTTGCGGTATTGATTGAACCTGTACCATCTTGCATCGTGGGCATGTAGGAAGAGACTGTACTGGGCGTTGGTGCGGCTCCATTGCTCTGAGGCAAAATAGATAATATCCTTTGAAGCTTGACAGTCAGCTTGTTCGAAGCCAAACGAGACGGCCTTACAGCATTTTGTATTTGGTTTTGACCTTGGGCGAGATCACGGACAGAGTTCTCGAGCTGAGAGACTCTTCCTTCTGCATCACCGGAGAAACCCTCTGGACCACTCGTGCTTCCCCTCCCCTTGCCCCTGTCGCCGGCCTTTTCGTATACACAGGGTATGTTGTTGACCAAGCATCGCCGACAAGGCCCGTGCTGACCCGATGGGTCGCCTTCACATCTGTTCTTGCCTTTGCGACCTACGGTAAGCTGAGGTGAGCATATTGAACTCACAAGCTACACATGCTTTACTTCCTCTCTTGCCGGTCCCAGCGGCTTGACCGGCCTGCGGTACAGCCTGTGAGCTAGACGCCTGTGCTTGTCCGTATTGAAATCCATCATATCCTTTGCCATCATCCGCCTTGCCAGGGAGGCTATATCGATCAACGCCCTTATTATATCGCATCATGTCCTGTGGACTTTGAAGTAAGCGATCCAAACCCGAAGTCACGGGAAACGGGCGATATTGTGAAGTCGCCGAGTGAGGTGACTCGTCATCGTGGGGCGAAGGATTCGAGCCATGATTCGAGCGGAAGTATGGGTCCATCCTTTCGGTCTCTCAGCTGTCAATCTGTGGTGATGGTGCTCCAAATGTGTTGATGGAGGAGGTGGAGAGCAGGTACCGGCTCGAGCGGATCACGGCCGGACCGCTCAAAGCCGGAGCTTGTGCCTACTAAATCGCGAAAAGGTAGGCATGCGGCACTGTCTCCCGAGGCTACCTGTCTTTGCCAGTCAATCCAACGGGAATATAGCGAAAGTGACTCATCTCCGGCGGTCCTACGTCATATGCAGACCAAGGTATCTCAGTAGTCGAACAGCAATGTATACACTTCACAAGCTCAAAGCAGCTCAAAAGCGGCCCCGTGAAGAGACAGAGGACTCTACGTATGGCGATACACGCACTGCGCTTCAAGTAACACCACGCCCGGAAGTACATGAGCCCAAAGTGACGGACGACACCTATCCATGGGGATTCGAGAAAGAGGATTTGGAACGGTTTCCAGCACTGAAGCGGCGGAACTTCTGGTGTATACAGCGTCACCAGGCTAGAGGCAAGCGCTTTTACTGATGATTGGAATAATACTGACATGAAGCTTTACATTATGATCTGAGGATGCAGCTTGACGGTTCGACCGTCAGTTGGGCGATCCCCAAGGGTCTTCTTGGTATCTCCAAGAAGGGGGAGTCCAGTCGATTGGCAGTCGAGACGACCCTCCACCCGATCAGCTATACTGTGTTCGAGGGTCCGTACTTGATGACGCCGTCTAGAGGGTCGTACTGACATACAGGCGGCGACGGTCGCAGTGAGGTCGTTTTCTGATTCTGAAAAGCCCTTGCTGATCATTCAGTACTAGCATCAGGAGCACGGTGCGGAACTTGTAAGTGGTTTTTCTGAACCAAGCCAATGACCAGTATTATGGGATATCGGGACCTACCGAATCGACCCGATACAAGGCGACGATGATTCAGATAGTGAAGGAGAGAAAAGAAAGAAGAGGAGAAGGGCTGATCATCCTACTATCGAAAGTGAAGATCCGTACGTACATCGTGTCCGACTACTTTTGACGCAAGGCTAGGGAGATTCGAAGAAGATAAATTCAGAGCTGGTTATCATCGGATTCCCGGAGCTTCGAAGACTAGGAGTATTCACTTCACACTTTTAGGGGGTCATAAGGTAGGTCTCAGTCTCTGCCACGAAAGGGTCAAGGCTGATGAGCAGATGAAGGCGAATTGTATGTTCAAGCACATTGGCTAAGCTGACCAAAGCTTATATCCTAATACTCCCACCTGCTAAGACCTTCGTCACAGGAGGCAAAGAGAAGAAACAATGGTTTGTACGATTACCGAGGGGAGTAGACGAATACACTTGGGGAGATGGTGGGGAAGAGGGCGAAGAGTATGGCAAAAGTGTCAAGAGTGAGACTAACACAATTTCGGGGCGCAGTTCTGAGCTGATCGTGTAGCTGGGCGGTCATTGAAGGAGGTATGCAGGGAGAAACCAACAGGTGTTAAGGTCTGGCAAGCGGAGTTGTCGATGTTCAAAGGGTGGGGGGATCAATCGGAAATTAAGGGCTAGGAACGCGGCTTGGCGATATGAACACGATTATTTGTAACTTTTGCACTTTCATGGACCGTTGTACTTCGCCTTCACGTCTCAAGTCATGTCATCAATGCTAGCGGGCCCATCCAGACGCTCTTATCAGCTGATATCTATCGGCAGGGCACATCTGTCCACGTTCAATCGGTCATATGCGTCCAGCTCCAAAGGCAAAGGGGTGCGCAAGCAATTCGATCCGGTCATTTTTACCGGTATTCAGCCTACAGGTCTGTCCAAACCACACACAGAAGACATGTGCGAAAACTGACTCATAGGTACACCACATGTACGCTCAACGATGAGGGCGTCCTCCCCTACGGCTGATAGATAGCTCGGCAATTACCTAGGGATGTTCCTCCCGTTTCTTGACCTCCAAAAATCCGCACCGGCCAATACAGCAGTTTACCTATCTATAGTCGGTCTGCACGCCATTACATTACCCCAAAACCCCGATACCTTGATGGAGTCGAAACGTAACATGCTAGCTAGCTTGCTAGCCTGTGGAGTGGATCCAGACAGGACATGTGTCTATTTCCAGGAAGACGTATGTCTCTTCCGCGATTTGCTGGCTGATGCTAGGTGAGGGAACATACGGAATTATGTTGGTTTTTCAATCCGATCAGTCCAGTGGGGAGACTACAGCGTATGACAACCTGGAAGGTGCGTATACTGTTGACCTGACCCAGAGTATTTGCTGATATGCAGTCGAAATTAGCTGTATCCAGAAATGCAGCGGATGAGACTGCAATCTCAGAAGCAGATCTCAAGCTCGGTCTACTTGCCTACCCAGTACTACAAGCAGCAGATATCGCCTTATACAAGTAGGTTGTCCTCATCTCACATCCTTGGCCCATCACTGATGACAGATCAACACTAGTCCCAGTAGGCGAAGATCAGCTTCAACATCTAGAACTCACAAGGGACCTCATTGAAGCATTCAACAGGCAATACGGCCAGATCTTCCCTTTGCCCGAAATCAGTATTGGTAAATGCCCTACCTTCCCCAATCTCACCGAGCTGATCGATAGTCCCATCTAAACGAATCCTATCACTTCGAGACCCATCCGCGAAAATGTCAAAATCAGCCCCAAACGCTTCTTCCCGAATAACAATCACCGACTCAGCATCTACAATCCTATCCAATATCAAATCAGCAGTGACAGACTCCACGCTCGGTATAACATTCGATCCGGAGAACCGACCGGGTGTATCGAATTTGCTGATCATCTGGTCGGCTCTCGATGAGAATGGCCGAACACCCCAGCAGCTAGCTCAGGAGGCGGAAAGTTGGGGAATGGGGAAACTGAAGCAGACTATTGGAGAGGTCGTTGTTGAGAGGTTGAGGCCAATCAGGGAAAATTACGAGCGAATCAGCCAAGATCGAGGGTACTTGAGCCAAGTAGCAGCAAGGGGAAGGAGCAAAGCAAGCGAAAACGCAGCCAAAACCATGGACGAAGTCAGGAAGGCAACAGGACTGGGACACATCTAAGCAGACCGAGTCTCCCTTCACCTCCTTTATTAAGGATTGTAGCATGCACATCAAGCATACATTGGTGGAAACAAATTAAGCAAAATCGTGAAGATACAAGACACCCAAATTAACAGTAAAAGAGATCGTCACAAGTTGTCGTCAATTCCCATCCGGAACAATCCTTCTCAACTTGGTCGGTCTGGTGGTAGCCTCCGCCTGACGTATCCCACCCTGCGGTGTTTGGCGCATAGCACGCACACCCGCTTTGAGGGAGTTCCACATGGTAAACATCCTTTTGGCAAATTGTTTACCAGACTTCCCGCGTTGCTGAGGAGTTGGTGCGAGTGGGAAGAAAGTTGGTGAGTCTTGCGACGAGTTCGCCGGAGAGGACTCTGATACCCTGAGAGATCGATTCGTCATCTCGTGGGTGACAAAGCTACCTTCTTGCCCAAAGCGAGGAGATGTTGAAACAGCCTCGACTCGTGGTGACGGTGGCGTAAAGGTGAAGTCGGGTATGGGTAGTGGGGTCGTTATCATTTGTTCGTTACTGGTATGGTGAACTTTGTCGATTCGTTCATCGCGATTCTGCCGTTGCGGGTCTTCCTCATCATTGTCCGAGATTGGCCTATCACCATCGTCTGCTACATTGCCATTTACGGCCTTCGTCTCGTCATCGTCGTCGTAGTCACCCTCATTATCGTTGCTGGTATCATCATAATAATCGTGGTCGTTATCATCGTCATCGTCATCGGCGTCTTCGGTCATTCTAGGGGCCGTGTCGTCAATGTTCTGGGAGGTATCGTGTTCAGGAGCATTATCGTCAATGTGTAGTGGGTCCATCAAGCCCGATATCTCGTTCAGGATCTAGCCATTAGATGGCTTTTCGTTTTTGGCCAATTCGATTGGGACCGACCTCGTTTCCGTATTGTATCTTAGTGCGGATAGGCGTTGAAGATGGTCGTGTCGGGGCTTCGGTTGCAGCTTCGTCTTTGAAAGCACCACACCACGAGCTGAAACTTTCGGTGAAAGCGTCGACGTCCGAGGTGATATCGGACCCCAATGACGATGACTTAGCGATTGAGGATGGCGACGATCTTCGGGTGATTGGAGAAGACCTCGACCCGTTGTCCGACATTTCGACGTCCATGTCCACATCTTCGATCCAAGCATGTCCAGGAGGAAGACCGGAACCGGATGCGCCAGGACTATCTGCACAATCGACTTCTTCCGCAGGCTTTCCCGTATCCAGCTTAGACACCTCGAGCATGTATTGCATTGCCAATTCCTCGGCATCGATTCCAAACGCTTCCGCTAGCGCGTTGTAATTCACCTCATCGGACAGACTAGGGTCGATAGGAATATGAGCTGGAGTGACGATCGGAGGGACATTGTTGAGTGTTTCAGGTGTCGCAGGTCTGGGCGGGTCCACAGCTAACTCCGGGATTGCCCTCCCCTTCCCTTTGTCCATCTTCGGAGGCCGAGGCCAAAGTGGTCTATCGTCATCGTCTTCGTCCACAGGAAGACGGAGGTTCCAATGACCATTATACCTTCCAGCGCCTCCACCGGGCCGCTCCTTGTAGTTCTCCTTAACGAGAACGGTTCTTTCACCACTGTCAAGGCTAAACTCAGGAGTGATGATGTCTGGCGAAGTAGGTGAAGGAGTCAGTGAGCCCTCGGTAAATCGATCGGCAAGATCCAAAGCCGGGGACAGGGCATCGAGACCAGTAGCGGTTTTCGGGCGGGATACAGCTTTGTCTGACGGTGTTCGATCCAAAGGTGGAGATGTCGAGAGTGAATTGACGATCCGCTCCGCCCGGATGGAGGATGCAGGCATGGACGGACCTTTGAGATCAAACCCAAGGCCAAGTCCGAGACCAACGCCATAGCTCTGGGAGGCCCAAAGGCCACGGTCTTCGACCTCTTCGTCTTCGTCGTCTTCCTCATCGTACTCATCAGTTTGCGACTCGTCGCTACTATCCTCCGACTCCATGTCGTCCTCCGGAGGTGCAACAGACTCCCCCCACCATGGAATGTCGGAAGACGAGTCGTGATCCAGACCAGGAGGGGCAAGAGGTTTGGCCTGTAATTGTGGCGAGTAGTGAGCATCTTGGATTGCCTTGCTGAAGTTCTTTT
>Ga0265780_10001066_pt1 | contig 40141 bp, 39 predicted proteins | sample P1T30metagenome_FD_192432 | JGI IMG/M metagenome (GOLD analysis project Ga0265780, IMG submission 192432) | Plant litter microbial communities from East Loma Ridge, Irvine, California - P1 T30 | ecosystem: Environmental > Terrestrial > Plant litter > Unclassified | place: USA: California...
CTTGCCTAGATGTACCATGCCCATCTGCCTGCTGGGGCATCTTCGTAGACTTCTGAGGGTTCCAGGACATGATAGTGAGTTTGAGTATCGATGAAACAAGAGTTAGATGTAGTAAGCTTGGTTCGGTAAGACGTTGTGTACTTCGCTGATGCCGTGTACTTTGCTGAAAAGAGTTTTATACCTTAGAGAAGTGGAATGCAGAAATGTAATTCTTCCTATTCGCGTCACGAAAATTGGTTGTGTGGCGTGGATATTCAATCACAACAAAGCCTCACCTTGACACCTCAATCGGTTATCACGGGACTCTTCACTATTACAGCATAGTACATGTGCCGCAATAATATATTTGTGGGCTTGAAGTTTCCATATTTGAACGGTGAAGCTTCGTTGCATATTCAAAAGATTTTACTGGAATTATAACGAATAATGGACAAATCGGCGCGCAAGATGGCGATGGCGATAAGTGTGTCAGTATGAGACAATTGGAGACTTATCGTTGATGAATGTTCGGTTGCATGACGTAGACGTACAAGAGGACAGAGGAGGTTTCAGGACCAAAAAAAACATCATGGAAAGCGTTTGACAGCAAACTATGCTTGACCATGAGAGGAAAACTCACAATAGAGGTAACACTACAAATATAGTGCTGATGTCATTGAGCTTTAAGATCCGAAATTCAAATATTCATTCATTGTGACCGCCTCAGATCTCGTACTGTACCAATTCCTTTACGCATAGATCTCAACCCCTCGAAGCGCCATGCCCGGACCATCTAGTCTCTCCTGTCCGATTTACAGCTGTCCTCAATCCACCTTCAGTAACATTATTTTGGGCGTGTCCATCCCCATTATGGAATTGATAGTTCTCGGGTTGTGGACCAATGCGTATTTTTCCGCCCGTACCAATGACCATATCGATCTTATGGTAATGTTGTCGAAAGGATGAATATTCCCTGGGAGTTACAACATATCGTAGGGCTGCAAGCTCTTCCTCCCTTGCATCCCATTACAGCCGAATACTATGAGGAGGGCGACCGGGGCATTGATGCCAATGTTCGAACTGGGCGTCCCGTTGGCATTGCTGACGACACTACGTACCACAATGACGACGGGCATGCTCAGGCATTTGTTGGTACGCAGGGAATCCGAACGATGACAAACAATGAAAGGAACGAATTCAGAGATGCTAGGCGAGGTTATCGAGGAGACGACTTCTGTTTCTATAGGTATGGTAATTATCATGGGTATGGTGGTCCTCGTTTTGATTGAGGTTGGCAGGTTATGACGGGTTTTGGAGACGGCAGGGGTGACAAGTATGGAGGCAGAGTTTTCATGATTCTCTCGGACATACACATTGTAAAAGATAAGGCGGAGATATATTAAGAAATCGATTTTATTGAAGCTTGATACTGCCTGCTGGTGAGAACAGTTCCTTTCCAGTCATCCAGACGATTGCTGAATCATGCATTTTCTTCGACGTACTGGAAGCATTTCATGCCATCAGCTAAAATTAATGCCTATAGCCGAGTCGCGCTTTGCCCTCTACCAGTTTGTCGTAGTGACTCGATCTTTATCTTTTCGTGCATCGGTACTCCCATAGTGACCAAATCCTGCAAGTCTAATGATGAAAATCCGTTAGCGGAGGGTGTCGCTCGTCTCAAGATCGATCGACCTGCTGCTTTTCCTCGCACAGAAGGCAACAAGGCTGGCCGTGCAGGTGAGGGGCAAGCAAGTACCGGCGCTCGCGATGCTTGGATACCTTCGCTCTCGATGGTTACATGGGAACGTGGGAATTGTATTGGCTGCTTAAGTGGTGTGGTTCGAAGCGAATATGATGTAGAGTTCGATCGACAAGCAAAACTCGTCGCGCACGTTTTCGTTTTCGACAAGTAACTAGACAGAAATGGTAAGATATGGTCATTTTCGACCACGCCTTGTTCCATCAAACTGCCCGTCAATTCATCCAGTGAGCCTGTTATGCTTTCGTAGGTCTCGAATCTGCGGGGCCGCGGAACTAAGTCCTTCGGCGCTTTCTCAATTCTTGATGATTGTATGTGGTGAAGAGGTGGAGAGCGTTCTATATAGGGGTCATACAAGTGAGAGTATGAGGATCCGGAGTGTGGTGCCAACGGAACAGAGCTCAGAAGTATGAGTGGCAAGCAGGACGACATTTTGACTCAAGAACTACAGCTCAGTACGGTCAGAGGAAAACGATCATCAAAGAGTGCGCTTGAAAGATACAAGGAACAAAACACTGTACCAAAATTAAATGGCAGCCTTGTCATAGTCCGAGTATGTGCATCGAGCTGATATCAGTGCATAGCCAAAAAAAAAAGAGCCTACTGTGATGAGCCACCTCACACTCCAGGGAGGTGCGATCTGACTGCGGCCATATGTCAACAGATGGGAAAGAGATTCACGTCTCGCCTGCGAAAACATGCATTCGTCTCCGAGCAATGCGCTACCTCTTACACGTTTGCTAGCGGATTTCGGACTTGACATTTGTGCCCAGTCCAAAGCGCATGGGTCTGCACGGTTTGCACGCACGCCGTCTTCGGAGAGAGTACCAAGATTTCTCTACTCTAGGTACCGCTGGGAAACACCTACGACGAACACGTACGCAACGAAGAGTACCCGCTGACCGAAATGTGTTGGAAGGCTTGATGCTAAGATTGTCGTGTTGATGCGTTGGCGACTTCTGTTCAGGATGGGCGCTAACTAAACTCCACGCTAGCTGTGTTGGCCACCCTTCCTGAATCGGGCATCGTCAATACAGCTTCCTCGACTATCAGAAAATGCTATCTACATACGGTGAGATGAGAGACATGGATATAATACTGACGTCGACGCCTGGAGGATTCAACTTAGCAAGGCTGATACATCAAGCGCGTATAGCATGCCTATTACAGTTTAGTGCTCCCTGACTGTTACCTAGAGACTAAAGGTCTAGCATCATGTACCTGCATCTCAAAGAACTGGTTGTGAGCTAGATCCTACCACGAATATATCGAAATCAGCACAATCAGTGACTCATCTACAATGCTTCCAATTTCAAAAGGGCGGAGTTGCACTCCCCTAGATGACACCAATTCCGCCTACAAAAGCCAACATTTTGACATCTAACATCAAAACTTCATCACAGCTCTATCTCTTTCCATTACCAAAAAAATAAAATCGCCAAAATGGCCTACCCATACTCCACCCCGCGACTCGGATTCCGCGCAATCCGCCCCACCGCCGACCTCGCCATCTTCATCGCCCTCAACGCCGACGTGAACGGCTACATCAACGCCTCTCTCGCAAACATCCACCTCCCCACAGAATCCGACTTGGCCGAATTCATCAAAGACCTTGCCAAAGACCTCCTGGGCGCGGTAATATGGCTCAAGCACCCCTCGCACCTCACAATCGCCGAACGCAAGGACTTAGTCGCGCAAGCAAAAGACGCGGGAAAAGAGCACATCGTCGAAGAACACGGCACTGCAATTGGGCAAGTCCATTTAACCTCACTTGAGCCGCGGCACGTGCATCACCGCTGGACGGAAATCGGGCTTGATATTTTGCCAGAGTATCAGGGGAAGGGGTACGGGAGCGAGGCGATTTCCTGGGCGCTGGATTATGCGTTTCGGCGCGCGGGGCTGCATCGCGTAAAGATTGCGGCGTTTGGGTATAATGCGGGGGCGGTGAGGTTGTTTGCGAGATTGGGTTTTAGGCTGGAGGGGAGGGAGCGCGAGTCATGTTGGCATGAGGGCAGGTTTTGGGATTTGGTGGAGTTTGGGATGTTGGAGGGGGAGTGGAGGGCGATGCAGGGACGAGATGAAGAAGCAGAGAGGTTAGGAGAGAAGATATGATAGCGTGTAGAATCAACTCTTGGATTGCAGTATGCTGAGGTATATGTGATGGCGAGCGCATGCCCACATGCTATGGAGTCGCTTAAGGCATGCCTACTTGCATGCTATCTAGACTGCGATCTGACATCACAGCAAATTTGCTTGTCTCTCCGGAAGCTCTGCGCGCAGCTGCCGCGTATAAGGCGGTTACATCTTCTTTCCACTGTGTCTCATTCATTCTGATGAATCGCCGATCATAGGTCATCAAACCATTGACTTCACCTTCCACGTCGGTTGTTTGAGTCCATACTCCTCCCGAGCAAGCGAATAAATCTATCTGCTCTCTTAGTTGATTCAAAAGGTCGTGAGTCCGATAGTTCCACAGTTCGGTCGAGTTGGTCAATTCGTAGGAAGTTTGACGAGGTTCATCTGTGTACCAAGAGCTACTAGGAGTTAGTATGTACCTAGAAACATGTCCATGTTCTGCGGGAAAGCAAGATGGCAAGCTCATCGAAGCTGCTATGCAGTTTTACGAGCGACAAAAAATTGTGGGAAAACTTACGAGCCCTTGGGCGGGTACTGCCCGATGCCGCCAAATTCGCCTTGCAATCCGATACGTTTCTCGTCATATGCCGAGTCATATCCTGATCCTTGTGTCGACCAGAAAGGCGTACCACACTGCGGAGTCGAGTAGTGGTGGTTGTCATCAAAGTCTCCAGCACCATGGTCCGTCCAGCCACTGACTGAATTGATCAAGCGCGTGGGATCGAGACTTCGTACCATGTCCGTCAGAGGGTACTCGGGCCATGGAGGACTGGTAGCCTGGCCCCACTCTTCGTTGTAAATGGTCCAGGCAAAGATGCTTGGGTAACTCTTCAGCTGTTCCACGAGCAACCCGAGCTCTCGGTTGAACTCAGCTTGTTGTTCTGGGCCTTCCAGGCGGATACCGCCGCAGCTGTTCTCTTCCTTAGCAGGTAAGTCAGGGCGCAGAGACGGCATGTCTTGGATGACGAGCAGACCTAGCTCATCACACGCCTTGTAGTACAATGCTGGCTCTACTTTGATGTGCTTCCGCACCATGTTGATGCCGACGCGCTTCAAAACCTGAAGATCGAACGTCATTGCCTCCACACTAGGTGCTGTGTATATACCATCTGCAGCGCGAGTCAGTCCACACCATCCTAGATTAAAGGACATGACGGACGACTTACCTGGCCAGAAGCCCTGGTCGAGAGGTCCGAATGGGAACACGAATTTGCCGTTGAGAAGTGGTCGTTGCACACCCGCGACCACGCCCCTAGAGACGGTTCGGAAACCGGTGTAGCTTTGCACCGTATCACTACCAAACTTGATAGTCATGTTGTACAGTGTGGGCGAATCTGGAGACCAAAGCTCCGGATCGGATACACTAAACACGAAGGGAGCACCAGCGTTGCCCGATCCTGTGGCCTTGACATTCTGGGAGTGAGGCTCGTATATGGTTACTTCGACCCGGCCAGTGGAGTTGGTGCTACTGTGTACAGTGACATTGACTGTTGCTTGTTAGCACCACTTTGATGCAAAAGTCGGTCAACATACCCATGCCGTCCATGTTTGCTGCAAGATCTAGCTTTGCGATATGTTCAGATGGTGCAGACTCAAGCCAGACGGTCTGCCATATGCCACTGCAGGGAGTGTACCATATCATGCCGCCCCGATTCAGGGTCTGCTTGCCGATGGGAATTTGCGTACGATCCACATCTGTAGGGTCAAAGACATGAACGATACTATGGAAGAATCAGTATTGTCCGAATTTAGCATGCGGCGAGACAAACAGCTCATTCGTGCCGTTGGCACTCAAATATGGCGTAACGTCGACAGAAAACTCAAAGTACCCTCCTCTGTGCCAAGTAGCATTTTTGCCGTTGACAAACACCGTGGCTTCATAGTCGACTGCTCCAAAGTTGAGTATGACTCGATCCCCCGTAGGCCAATCCGACGGAACATCGAATGAAGTCTGATACCAGCTGTATATGCGTCCGTCGGGACCCTTGCCGGTAACGCCTGATAGTGCACTCTCGAGGCAGAATGGTACCAAGACCGGTGCTTCAAGTCTCTGCCCGAATGGTGGAGAATCCAGGTCGCCCGCCTTTGCATTTTGATACCGCCAAACGCCGTTGAGGTTCTTCCACTGCGTTCGTTGCAAGCGAGGTCGGGGATACTCGGGCCAGGGATTTGTACCAACTTTGTCAGTCCATGGTGTGTCAAGCGTGATGTTTCCAATCTTGTAGTCTGTGTTGTTGTTCTGTCGCGGGGCGATACTCGCAGCAAAGGCACTCGAAGCGAGCCACGCAGCTGTGAACCCAGTCAAGAGCATATTGATAGTTCAACCCCCCGAGTGAGCACACGGTGAGGGAGGCGCGTATTCAATAGCGACAGGATGTCAGACAGGCCGACTCTAAGTAGATACTTATGACATGCGCGTGATGACAACATATGCCCAAGGTACCTGTAATGGCTGCATGCAGCAGGTCTTGACCTGGGGTTTAGCGGCGGGCGTGGCTGCAGAACCTCGTTGATCACTGCGTAGTGCGAAGGTAGTCTTCCAGCCATCATCTTGAATTCGCGTTCGCCTGGGTCTCCCCTGACTGCTTCGCCCGCCTCATTGGTGAATTTTAACCAAAACCATGCTGAGCGCGAGCCTGGTTGGGAGCTAGATCCGGAGAAGCCAGGGCAGTTCGTTGCGCATGATGTGGTCCGTCGCTCAACAACGTTGTGGATGCACCGAGCATGCGAGGCGTCAGATGAGCGCAGCGATGTGAGGGGGAGATCGGCACCTAGCTCGCGAGCGGGCGGGAGGGCTGCTGGAAGTCCCCGCACATTCGGGGCAAGTTCTAACAGCGGACAATATTCGGCAGCCTCGTGAGGCGGAAATGCGCATCCGAGCTACAGGGCGAAGAAACTGTGGTGGCCTTGGAGATGTCGTGCTTGGGTATTGCAGATGCGTTGGCACGATCACGTCACGAAGATGTGAGGAGCGGTCAATGCCAGGGACAAGTTTGCGAAAGCCATTAAAGAGTTCTTTTAAATGCGACGCGGGACAAAGGAAGTTTTTGATGTGGTCTTGCGGTTGATGTTCGACGGTTATAAGGCCTTGGTTGCTAGACTTCGGGCATGGAAAAGTTGCAACGGAGAGATGAGATGCACACAGACACACGAATCGACTCTGTTGTAAAATCGCGATTTGATAGTTTTGATAGGGTATACCGCAGGAAAATTATCACTATTGCATGCACCATTCATTACACTGCAGCTCTTCCTTTGCCAAGCCGTCAAACATGACACGAAACACTCGCGTTCTGGTCATATAAACCCAAAGTTGCGCTCGTGCACAGCGCGACGGAACACCTTCATACCACTCTGTGTTGTCACCTTCCGAGCTCCTTTACCCTCACTTTCACTTTGTGCCTCAAGTTCTCATGAACAGCGCCCACCTTCCTATTCCCGATGTCAACGTGACGACCGAGCCGCGTCCGTGTGATCCTACAGCAATGCTTACTACCCCGCGGTTATCGCTACACATGGCTGAGGGTGTCTAGCCTGGTGCGATGTGCGGATGGAATGCCTTACCCAGTGGGCCTCAGAGCCCCACCCGTGTGTTGGACAAATCTGCTCGCCAGCTTTTTAGGGCAGCGTCAGGAACGGCTTGCTCCAGGACTTGACCTTAGATGACGAAGTTGGTCTTGTGGGGCTCAGTGGTGGCTCCATCTGAGATGCGGAGAATCTCTTGGTCTTGGGGGAAATAGGCGAATTCGGTGGTATCGGTGCTTTCCTAGGCGACTCGTATGATGTGTTAATGAATGGCGGTGTAGGACCTTTCATCGTTCTTATCGAGTCGCCGTCATCCTCCGATATCTCCGACAGCGGTGCGCGATCCGAGTACGAGCTGATAATCGAAGTCATCCCTGTAGCGTCCGAAGCGGTAGACATACGAATCGTGTCCGCGTCCGAACTGTCAGAGCTCATCGTTGACATCGTTCGTAGCGATGCGGCGCTTGAGGAGACGCCATCTGAGGATGTCGCAATACCTATATCATATTTGTGTGCGCCGCAGTGAATGTCTGGTATTGCTGTCTCATTGAGTATGATGTCGAGCAGCTTGTCGCGGACATCACGGGCTGCAGGTCGCAGGTCTGGAGCTTTGCTGAGCATACTGCGCACCAGATCTAGAATGGGGGGTATTGCGCGGAAGGCATCATCATCGTGCTCGAAAGACGTCTTCTCGAGAATCTCTATCCATGTGTCAATCTTGTCCAGATTCGCATGAAAGGACGAGTCGGTGCGAGAGTTCTTTCCACCCGTGTTGATCTTCTGCTTCGACGACCTATGCTTGACGAAATCGTGGGGTTTCTTCTTCAGCATGAAGGTGATGATCTCGAGGAGGACACAGCCCAAGGAAAAAACGTCTGCTTTCTCAGTCTCGTGCACTCGCGATCGGGGCTTTGGCGTTGGTTGGGTCCGCTTGAAACCGAAGTTGAAGCCAGAAAAGTCGGCAGTAGGAGGTTTGGTCAGCTTTTGGCGTTGCGATGAACTGCTATTCGAAGATCCCGACGAACTCTTACTGACAATGGATGCATGCTTCGTACTGGGAACTACAGGGGCTGGCGCCGCTGCATTTGGATCAAAGCCTTGTGCATGTATGTGGGTCTCAGGCGCGCTGTACACGTAGGCATCCATCGGATCGGGTCGCTTGTCCTTCTGAAAAGTCTCGAGACTACCAATATCACTGAGCGCAATCGAGTTCCGCTCATCGATTAATATGTTCGAAGGCCGTATTGCAGAGTGGGAGAATCCATTCTGGTGAATGGTGGCGACGGCATCAGCGAGACAATGTAGCCAGTTCAATATGAGCCATCTTCTATCGGGCTTCTGTAGCTTTTGGTATTGTGTGGGGGTGCGGTGGTCGATGAATGTCCGGAGCGTGTGCTGTCCAACAAAACTGGTTACAATGAAACCTGCCCCTTTTGCTGTGTATGATGCCCATATCGGAGCTATGTGTTCATGTTCTACCATTCGTGCACTTTCGACATCCATCATGAAATTGGCCTCGAAGGCATCAGGAGCCTCGGCATTGCCTAGCGGGAACCGCCTCCGAACAAAAACCTCCGTTGGTCGTTTGGGCAGATGGACACGCGACCAGTTCTGAAGGCTAACTGCAGCTGGAAGATTTTGAACGTACTCCAAAGGAACTTCTTCGTTTGGCGCATAGTCGATGTGCACCCCATCTTGCAACTCACGAAGCAGGAATGTGAATTGCGTATGGTAAAAGCGCGCATCTGCGTGATTGTCGCGACGATTCGATAGCGATAGTTGCTCAATATCATCCATCTGCAAAGGCAGATCATCGTCGTCCCAGGATTTGTCGACAACTGCAAAGATACTGTCTGCTTCGCCGATCTCGGCCAGCACTAAAAACAGTCTTCGAGCCTTTTCCAGTATCCATTCGATGTACGTGTCGTCGCTCAGGTCCCCAAAGCCCACTGGGTTTGTCAATCGCTCTCTTTCTTGGGGCTGCAGCCGTGATGTTACGAAATCTTGGGTGACCTTTTCGTTGATCCTCTCTTCGGTCCACCATATTTGCTGGAGCGCCGCGTGGGGTGTGACGAGTGAATGACCTGCATAGCCATATATCAACGCATTCAGCGCAACCGTTTGATCGTTCACAACATTCGTCAGCGTCCTTGCGCTCATTGCCACGGAGTTCGCTTGGCTTGAATATGTCGCGGCGCAGAGCTAGTGCTATTTGTACTGATTCTGTGACGCGGGTAAAGCCGTGGCTGTAGTGGGGTGATGATCATATCTGATGGAGTAGAGTAAGGGAAACTGGAAAGACGCCGATTAAACTTCTTCCAGCTGATGAAGGTAAGACAGGACATTTAGGCGTCAGCGGGGCCAGAATCATCGGCCCTCAAAGGTCGTACCAATGATGATCCGCCCCATGGGACCCTTCTGCTTATAGCAAGCGGCATAGCAACGAATACATGGCTTCCGGCTGGGCCGTCAATTCACCAATGACCAAGCGCCTGGCAATGCGATTCGCACAGCCCACAGCGCGTTGGCGGAAAGCAAAGGAGGGTCTTTGCGCCTCGAGGAAGCTCAGCGGCCCCGAGTGCGGCCAGCCATGTGGCATAGCGGCCAGCCCGAGCAAGGGTAGTGCTCGATAAGACAACGCGCGTGTGCGTTGGGGCTCATCAAGCGAATGAGGACCGCAGGGAAATGGATGCCAAAAGCCCTTGCCAATAGCGAGTGCGGAGGACCGTTCCTGGGGCGGGGCAGCGCGTTTATTGCTAGCCAGCAGCCGGGAATTCTCTCTACATACGCACAAACAGCGGCTAAAGACGTGATATCAAGTCTGGGTTGCTGCCGGTAAGCGTGTTTGTTGCATGTTGAGCTGGAGAAGTAATCTCCAAGTAATTCCGGTCACTCGGATCGCCTGCGAGCAGCCATGCCAGCAGATATGCTGTTTTGTCCAGCCACCACGTCACGCTGATTCGGAATCAATGGAACTTGCCAACGAACAGGTGGTAGGTATGCGTCTCCACATGGCATCATGCAATCTCACATAGCGCCAACAAACAGCTGCGCTCGCTACCATCATTGAGGCATACGAGGCGTCGAACATTAGTGACAGGATCCACGCAGCCTCAGATAGGATGTCGCCGGGGCGGTTGGCGGATGGTCATAGCCGAGGCCGCACAAAGTACGCCGAACCCAATTCACAGGCCACCCCTCACGCCAAATGTAGCCAAATTGCGGCATAGCTGCAGCGACATGCATAAACAATGGAGCCTGATAGCTGGGGCGGCCCAGTCTGCGGCACCGTGACTCGACTGGAATTGTTGATGCAGTCTGAGTTGGTAGTCCTGGGCGATTGCGGGACAAGTCCAGGTGGGCGTGGCATCGTTCAGATGCTTTGATGCCCAACGATCAGGATGTGTCGCTCAAATCCAAATCGAGCAAATCAGCAAGGATGTTTACGGCGATGTCTGCGCCGATAGAGGCTTCCAGTTGGGAGAAGATGTGCCGTCGGCGGTTGAGGTTGGGGCCATGAGAGGAGTGTCGATCGTGCACGGCCTCTTTCCCGAGAAACCTTTTTTACTCGTCAACCTCCGGCTCCATCCCACGTAACCACCAGCTTGGGTCTTCTCGACACCTACTCCAACAGGCAGGTGTTTAGGCTTATCATGCGAATTCGCCATCATATCCATGCCTGGATCTTGAGATGGAATGGATGCGGATAGGCTTGGAGCCTCAGCCCAGCCAAAACCTCCTCACGTGAACTGGACCGACGGTCACTCCTGTCAACCCCACAATACCGAAGCCTCGGATCGAGCTATTGCGACCCTAAGAAGCCAGTTCTAACTCGTTTCTCCGATATCCTGACCATGTCGATGTGCAAGGGTCTTCGAGGTAGGCCTCCAGCTTATGTGTAAGCTCTGACATTACACCGCATCTTGCAACTAGCAGAGATTATCGTATATTCGGGCCGTACAATTGGCGGACTAACATGCAGGACATTACAAGTATGAACAATTTTATTCGCAAGTCAGCGGTGACATTATTTATTTATCAACGGCACTACTTCTGGGAGAGCGAACATCTATTTCCCCGAATGTATGTTCATCCGTCGGAAAATGCGACCTCATCGTCTCATTTCCAGACCATCGGGCTTCAAGAAGCGGCTATCTTGCCCCGTACACGGTGAACCAAACGTTCTCGTCGTTCCGAGCACTCTTCACTTGATTTCCTCCAGGATGCGTACCCGCAGGCCATACGATCGGGGCACCAGTAGTGCTCGTTACTTCGATGCGATTCCCAGCGAATGGAGCGCCAAACACTGAGCTCAAATCGTAATAAACTTGAGCACCATCGATGTTGTACGAGAACACTTGCTGCGGCGCGCCATCGTATAGGCCGTTCGGTCGCTTCGTGATTTTGATAGCGATACCTCCAGATCTCGGATCCCGACGAAGTGGCTCCAGGTACAGGCCGCCTAGGATTATGAGTCAAGAGCTGGATATATAACTTTGAGGACACTGACCTGATACAATGGTTTGCCGTTCCCCAATGATGTCACCGACCGACCAAGCATATATAGTGCTTGTAGAGTTGTTGAGCACGATCGCGCTGCCATATGCGGAGACCGATGCCGCGAAGGCAAGGAGGGATACAACGAAGATCTTCATGATGCACCGCTTATATAAGGACGAATAGGTGTCGAACGAAGGCTTAAGTAGGATGAGTGAGCGTATGCTAGCTGCTCAAATACTGATCTGTAGCACCTAGACTGGACGTCGCACAACCTCTTTTATACCTTTCCTCCAAATCCTTCGCCTCACGATACCACTTCACATGCTCCCACGCAGCCATGAGGGCTAAGCCCAAAGGTCGCATCCATCCGGTCACAGCGCATGGAAGACGAGAGAAACCAGGTTATAGTCCGGCATGTCTTCCTATCGTCAGCTCAGGCACGACCTTCACAGTGCGAATGTAAGACCAACATTGGCCGGCAGATCGACAACTTGGCACTGCACAGGAAAACTCTCCGTTTCAAGCGATTTTCAATACTCCGGTAGATTGCCAGCGGGTCGACGTCAATACATCCAGCATGGGAGGATAGATTACTCGCTTACCGGTTAGTAGCCAACGTTCTGGCAAAGCATCAGCTTGCACAAATACTGCCCAAGCGAGACACCATTAATTTCACATCACACGTTGCGAGGATGAAACTTACTGAGTTAAGAGGCCGCAAGGCTGAGCTTTGTCGCGTCCTATCGTGTTAGGCTCCGAGATCCTTGCAGGTCCTTCATGCAACAACGCTGCGTGGCAGTGCATATGCTGGCCTTCAGCTATGACGTTTGAAAAGATACAACAAGTCCAGTATAGTAGGCACATAGCACCTAGTCTCTTCTATTCTCACCTTATTTAGACTTTTCTTTTCAAACATTGGCAAGCGTGAGGTTGAACGCGCGCGCTCGATGTCGTCGCGACCCAGCTCTGACCCCGCTTCGACTTCAACGAGTACCTAACCTCTCAGTACAGCCTCAACTACTGGCACAAGCACAGACACACATAGTAGTACAATAATTATTGCAATACCAGACATTACTGGTCCCACCACCTGGCAAAAGTTCGCTTCTCACTGTGAGCAAGGGTGGTCATCTCTCAAGCAAGATCCCCTCAACCTTCCAATCGCCGCCGTCAGGTGGACACATTCCAAACTCAAAACCGTGCTTCGATCATTCGGCAAAATCACGATAATCCTCGGCATGATACTTGGAACGATATAGAGTATCCCCGCTTGGAAGGGGCTGCAACTACAAAAATGGACAAGCCAGAAAGATTTTTTGGAATATTGTAATGCTAAATTGGTACGTTTTGGGGTATGAATATTTGTCGCGGACGAACGTCCTGACTTTTACAAAGGCTAGCCTTATAGGTAGCGCCCGGCAGGATTGCGATGCAGCCGTCAAGACTGGACTACCACCGCCACCAGGCTACATTGCTCACTTCGCAAGAGCGGGAAAGCGCTCTCTCGACTTAATTCTGGGCCGAAGTCCAACCGGCACTACACTGCACGCTCTCTCCAAAGCCGCCAGTGCACGCTCCCAACCCTTCGATGCATTCTTCACCTTCTCGTCCCAGCACACCGTCATCACATGGCTGATATGGTGCGTGGTTTTCACATGCCTTATTGCGCTGGCCAGGAAAGCATGGCGAAAACCATCTCGGTACTTGAGGTCAGCGTACAATGATGGGCATTGGACCTTCCTACTCTTACTCAACTCGACCCTGTGCGTCGCGATCTTCGTGGCAATGTTCATACTCTTCGGATTATCTGAGCACGTGAAACGCCTGCGTTATAAAGAGGAAGAGGCTGTACGTGCGTATGAACGGTACCGTGAGAGTTTGCCAGTACGTTGAAATCGCTGACTCGTGATTATTTGCTGATCAGATCCAGAAGTGTGAGACGTCGTCCATAGGGGATGAGGCTAAATCTTCCTATAATTTACCTCCCCATTTCGTTACTTTGGCTATGATTGGGATCACGTGCTCTACGCTGGTAATCTTGATGTTTGCGACATTGACGCCCAGGTTACGCCCTTGGTCGGATGGGCCGGATAGAACGAAGATTCAACTGATTAACTATGATTTTGGGACATGCTGCAAGGGCCGTCTTATCAATCTATCCGCCACATACCTAACTCCCTAGTTCATTACATGGACGATATCATGGCAATAGCTCGCGTTCAGCTTGTCCGTAATTGATAGTAGTGAAGCATTTTTGTAGATGTTCAGGCCTGACATGGTGCTTTGGAGGACAAGCGCTACCTTTCGGGGAACAAAGGCATCTCAGCCTTACACACCATTAAGCATCGATACGCTCGCCTATTATCAGACGAACCAGCATATGACGAAGTCTACCCGTTTCAGCCTCGACATCATGCATGGAAGGTTGTCTTGCCAAATGTACCTCTTCTTGGCCGCGTTGATTGAACCTTTGTCCTATCGAAGCAGATAACGAAGAGACTGAATGGTTTGCGAATGTCATCAAAAGACGTTCAATCCATTCCAACAAGACTGGTTGGATATTCAATAGCAGCAGTGTCAGACATGAAAGCTGCAACGACCGGATGCTTAGCCAGTATGCGTGGACAGCCCAGACTTCTCTCGCCAAGTAAACTTCTATGACCCTACTCTTCCTCACTCTCCTCGCTACTATCCCCATCCGCCAACCCCGCCATCATCTCCTGATACAACGGATCCTCCTCCTCCTCGTCTGCCGCAGGCACGCTAGCCTTACTTTCCTCCTGCCTCGCCGGCGGCCCAATGTCCATCTCATCCACATCCCCATCGCCATCGCCATCGCCATCCTGCTCCCCCTCATCAATCTCCAACTCCCCATCCCCATCATCCTCCTCCTCCTCGCTTTCCAACTCGCCAAAGTCAATGACGTTGTCATCCTGCGCGCGGCTATTGAAATTATGATTCGGCGAGCCTTGAGCGCTATTCGTCGCGCTGGCAAGGGATATGGGCCCGTTGGAAGGCGAGCGAAACCCGCCACTCACACTAAGCGATTGTCCGTAGCCCAGAGATTTCAGCGCGCCGCCGTTGTTGTTACGTGGGCGTGAGCGCGCATCCGGCACTTCGATCTCCAGCACGCCGCCGTCCGAGTCAGAGTCGCCGTCTGCGTCGTCGTCGGATACGGGCTGGTAGCGCGGTGACGGCGAGCGCTGAGTTTGTCGCGGCGGGGAGGATATCGGCTCAGGTTCGCCTTCTGCGTCGGCGTCGGATTCGTCTGAGGAGTGTACGAGCTCGGCGGATTTGATCTTGGACGCTGGCGGGGCAGATGGTTTGGCTCGGGGCTTTGGCGCAGCGTCGGGCACGGGGCGTTCGGAGGCGCGGCGCTCGAGGTTGATGGAGGGTGGGGGTTGGGCTTTCTTGACGCCGGGTTTCTTTTTCATGAACATGCCTGATTCAGCAGTCTTGCGCTTTTTGGGCACGGGTTCGGCGGGTTTGGGCTTTGCAGGGGCGGATTCGGGGGGTTTGCGGGCGCCGAATTGGGGCGTGTTCATGGCGCTGCCTGTGCCGGCTCGATTGTCTGGGGATGATGCATTGTAGTATTCGGACTCGTCACCGCGCTTTTCCTTCGCTTTGCTTAGGAAGTGGCGGAAGTCATAGGGGTTGCTTGCATCGGGATCCCCCGACTCGTCGTCTCCGTCTGCCTGGCCAAACAGGTCGTCATCGCCCTCGTCCTGCTGCTGTTCCTCCTTGCTCTTCTTTGGATATATCTTGGCGTGTTCCGAGGACACATCTTTTTTGTTTCTGGTCGCAAGGTTGAACGTGTATGCGTCTGATAGCGGCTCGAGAGTGGCCTTCTGCGACGTCGGGTCGAAGAGCAAGACATATGACTTGTTGGTCGCGGCGCGATTGCCAGTGAAGGTGAATATGTCTTTGTTGCCGGAGCTGCTTTTGTCCTCGACTCGCAGGTTGTATTTGTTTGGGCCGGCGGGTGTGAGGGTCGTAGTTCGGGACTCGGACGTCTGCGCGGGCTTGTGGTTGTCTGTGGTTATCAGTCGTCTGATGGTAGATGGGATGAAAGCAATATATATACATTTGACGCTGCTGTAACTCCCTCGTGGGGCATCACTGCTCGATATGCGGTCGCTAATATGCAGGCTGAAGTGTGCTTTTTTGTGAGGCTCGATGCGGCTCTCCGTCATGGGAGACGCCATCGCGACTGCCGGGTGCGTTATGTCAAGTAGGGAAAGCGCGATGCACTACTTGGTAAAGCAAGGGGAAGGTGCGAAAGGTCAAGGGCGTAGCGTCATAGGAGAGTGTTTGTCAAGAAGTCGTGTTTGAGGTTTGAGCGGGTGTGAAGAAGCGGCGCCGGTGCTGCGGTCGTGACACTCGACCTGAACCCTTCTGGAACCGCCAGTCTGACAGTCAGCGGCTCATCCCGCCGTCCTGCCGCCGTCTCCACTCCGCGGCCCACCCCATCTTTCCTCCACCTCCTTCATCCCAACGCAGTCACGTCGCATTCGAAGATGAGTCCTTGAGCATGATACACACGCACTCGTGGCCGACCAGCGGATCATACACGGTGGTCATTGAACCTTGCGAAACGCAGTGCGCGTGGTGCAAATATAAAGCCACAGCTTCAAACAATTTGCGTGCTGTGAGTATATCCCAGCCTTGGGCACATACCTAGGTAGTGTCTTCCATGACATGGCACACGTACTGATGAGACTATAAGCACGCGCGTAAACATATCAAGAATCCGACGAAACGGCGCTCAGTCTCATCACGGTCTGGAAAGCAAAGCGGGCCGAAAGAAGCTCTCTGTGCAGACACAGACGATCTTCACGCCGCAATGTAACCACTGCAGCGACTACGAGACGAAGCTTCAGGACCTGGAGAATCAGATTCAAGCACTTCAGTCAGAGAACGAACGCCTGAGTGTTGCGCTACAGCGTGTGAATATTGAGAAACAGTCACTGCCAGAAAAGCCCACCATATCTCTGGAGAGGACTCTGGACAACACCTGTATGGATCCCGCTTCAACTATGAACTATCCATACGTAGTACTTGATCGCGTCGATTCTCAAGTCGTGGCCACCGAAAGAGCTCAAGACAATGACCCCGAGAGAGCTCACGACGATGACTCCGAGAGAGCTCAGGACGGTGGCTCCGAAAGAGCTCCAGACAACGACTCCGAAAGAGCTCAACAAGGTTCCAGTGCGGAAGAAACCTTGTCCAAGGAGAATAAGTGCCCAGCATGTGATCGAATTTTCTGCACACCGGGACTCCAAAGGATCCATTACAATCGCAAGCATAATCTACGCTACTCATGCCAAGTGTGCGACAAGGCCTTGGAACTTCGTACAGACCTAGAGCGCCATGAATTTTCTCACCAGAAACACATCAGTCCAGTCCCAACCTTTCTATGCCCGAACAAAAGATGTCATACTGCAGGGAAAAAGTTTACGCGCCGCGATAATTTTATAAGACATCGCATACTTTGTGTGCAGAGATTGCTGCGAGCGATAAATGAGTCACTATAGAAGAGCAATATCACACCAAGATCCAAGTCCTGCGACCCTCAAGGCGAAGCACAAGCTTCCATTATTGGTAGAGCGAGCACATCAATGAGCGCGTTGAGTTATATCCCAACGATACGTTCAAAGACGACTTCTTTACCATGTTTCCCACCTCGACACCACCTTCTCTGCCAGAGGCCGATCGCCGCGTAGCTTCTTGGGAAGCGGCTGAGCAGGGTTGCTCCATCTGTGGAGAAGGAAGATGGGTGGGGTTTTCATTACCAGTGCAAGCTGACCAATACCTGTCTGCACCTACGAGCTTTCACGACAGTTACAGGAAATGCTTGTTGAAGCTAGGCGGTCTTCACTAATCAAATTACTGTGGTATGTGACCTAATATAAAGTAAGCTTACGTGTGATAAGTATGGCTTAGCTACTCCACCCCATGCGTTTCATCTTACTCAAGACGCCCATGAAGTGGCTCAACAGAGATAGCTAGAGACGTACTTGCAAAAGTGAAGACCATCAAGATTATCTTCGAATTTTTGATAATGCTCGACCTCATAGCACGGAGTACAATCAATCTAACAAAACTCCCCTGTACAGTCTTCGGGGAAGTAAAACTCTCCGTCCTCCAACGCCTCCTCAATCTCCTCCACAGGGACAACCCACTCCTCCAACTCCGGCACCGCCTCTCTAAGCAGCGACGCAACCATATTCCCAAACACCACACTCCCCTCACTGTTCAAGTGCGTAAAGTCTGTAGGGTTCAGATTATACGTCGCGCTCTTCTCCTCGCCAATTGCATTCAAATACGCCGTACTCGCCTGATTCAAATCAATAATACTCGCGCCACTCTCCTTCGCCGCCTCTTTCGTCGCCGCAACAACATCTTTCAAATTCTCATTAATCTTGCCCGTCGAGTTGGAAAACCGGCGGCGGCTGAGACTCGTTACGAGGATGGGGATGGCGTTGACGGCGCGCACTTCGTCGACGAAAGCGACCAGATTAGAAGTGAATTGCGCCATGCTGATGTTTTTGTCGGCTTTTTGGTCGTTGTGGCCGAATTGAATTGTTACATAGGGTGAGTAGTCGCAGCTGGCATTTTGCGCTGCGGAGAGGACGGTGGCCCAGTCGCTGCCTGTGCGGAAAGAGACGGTTGTTGCGCCGTTGTGGCCGTAGTTTGTGCCGGTTGCGCCGTTTTGGAGGGTTGTGTTGAGGAAGCCGTCGCCCCAGCCTAAATGAGATGTGAGCAAAATGTCGGGAGTTGTTCAAAAGTTGATATTGAATGTACCTCCGCCACCTGTCGATTGCACTGCGGTAGTCGAATCTCCTGCTAGGAAGAATGCCGGTGGCTTTTCTTGTCTGCTTGTTGGGGTCGCTGCTGCGAAAGACAGCAATTGCGCGAGCGCTGCCACTTTCGTGTTCAGCAGCATTATGTTTAAGAATTGATGTACAAAAAACGAAAACGGATGATGGCAGAGTGTTGGCTCGAATTGTTCTTATAAAGGTGCTTACCCTAATCTCACCGACTTGTTGACTATGAAGGCCTTAAAAAGATCCACCAATGGCGGCATGGCACCAATATGCGTAGCGTATTAGGTGCGGCATACTGCCTTTGCGGTGAGCATGAGGCTGTCTTTGTGGAGATAGAATGGCTCTAAGTACTAATAATCTTGTACAATGACAAGATCTGACATAGAACAGTTGAGCAGACAGCTGTGTCGTGATTGATGTTAGGGGAAGGCAGGTTAGTACATTTTCGGCTTAGCTTCACCCCCTCACCCGTTCTCCCCAAGAGAGTCTGTCTCCCCTGCCAGCGACATCTTACACGACCTCAATGCTTCTTCTCGTAAGTGAATGTAATCTTCATGAGTTGAAAAGTCACAGCATCCTCGATGGCGCGTGCTCAATTATACTGTCTCCCGAAGCCAGCCCTCAGCGAAGTGACTGTGCACCAATCAGCCGTTACATCACAACCAACATTTTCTCTTCTGTCTGTTCTAGACTGGAAGCATTTTGCGACTGCTGATGTATGTTGGTTTGTAAGTACCGAATCTAGGATATCCTCGCCGTCGACATGAACCCCCAAGGTCATGGCAAGCACCTCGCACTCCTTACAAGGGCACGCACAGTTCTCCGCAAAAGCCTCGCAACACAGAACAATGCTTCTAGAGACTTCAAGCCGCCTTCGTTAGCTGATGATCCCTTCATCTAGCATGCCGCCGCTACTATGGTTCTCCCGCAACCGCCGAGCGCCACGAAATAGCTTTTCAGCCTTGAAACACGTCAAACGTTTCGATGCTCCGTTCCCATAACGGCTAGGCACACGCACTTGGATCAGACACTGCCATTCCCACCACATTCCAAGACTTCTATCCGCTGGAGATCGTGACGCCGAAAGAATTAAAGTTTCGCTACCTGTCAAGCATGTAATCTCCGGTTCGGCTCTGCCGTACATCATGAATACTACGGCTACGTAGTCACCAATGAAATGCTTTCACCAACATCGGAAGACGGCACCGTGATGAAGCTGGATTCTCCACGTGTTTCGGCAAACGCCATCGTCTTGGACGTCGATCAGTCTGGGGGTTGACAAGCGCAACTAGGGAGGTGCTTGTAGACTTCAGCATCAGGTTGGTATTTCTATCGTTGTTCAATTCATTCGTTCGCTACCTGGTTTTTTGCTTGCCTCGTCACTCCTGAAAGCCTTGAAGGCGTCCATTCATTTATATATACAACACGCAGCGCTGATCTACACTTCCGATACATAACTTCAGCGAGCCTGCATAGCACGGATTAGTTACCATGCTTCGCTCAACGCTCCTCGCCTTGAGCTTAGCTGCCTTCTCCACGGCACATACAGCAGCATGGGCACCAGGCATGTACTGCAAAGGTGGTGCCGATTCCGCGAAGGATGATCCAAACACAAATCTTGCTGTGAACCCTCTTTACAACCTCGCAAAGCAAGACTGGTGGTTCCAGCACCATAGAGGTTGCGACAAGGCTCCCCCGAAGGCCGGCGAATTCCTCGAACTGCCTGCCAATGGAAAGGTCACTGTCGAGCTGGCCCACAATCGCGGGCATACCACGCTCTCTCACAATGGCCAGAAAGCAACGGACTGGCCCAATGGCAAGCATCATCCCGAGGATTGGAACGGCTGGGGCACTGACGGCACCCCTTCTATGTGCTTGAAAGAGGATGGTGCGATGCATACATGGAACCATAGCTCCGCAGGTGGAACTGCATTCGCCATCAGCTACCAATCCAACCTCCAAGACGTTACCATAGAGAACCTTGTAGTCTTCACTACACGCTACCACACACCCTGGAAGAGAATAGCTACCTACGACGTTCCGGATCTACCGGCGTGTCCTGAAGGTGGCTGCACTTGCGCATGGCTGTGGATTCCCAATGACTGCGGTCAACCCAACATGTACGTTCTCGCCTTCTACAGTCTATCCAGAACACAATACTGACCCATCACTCAGGTACATGCAAGGCTTCAAGTGCAATGTGACGGGCGCTTCTCCTACAGCCAAGCCTCTCGCCAAAGCTCAGGTTCCTGTCTACTGCGAGAACGAGCCTGCGAAGTGCGTCAAGGGTGCGAAGCAGATGCTAGCATGGCACCAAGCATCTGGGAACAACATCGAAACCGCTCAGGGCGTTACGCCGAACTACAACCAGAAGTGCGGCTGGGCGGAGGGTGCCCAGAAGGATATCTTCGATGAGGGAGCGGTGCAGGAAGCTGTGGCTCGTCCTCATCCGTGGAGTAAGGAAGAAACCGCAGTCAAACCTGCCGTCGCTCGGCCTCATCCATGGAGCGTGAACTCGTCCCCAGATGCAATTGAACCAGCTGCTGCACGTGCTCAGCCATGGAGCAAGAAAGACAACGCAGTTGAGCCCAAAGTGGCTCGCCCACATCTATGGAGCGCCGAGAACAGCGAATTCGAAGCAGCTGCAGCTAGGCCGCATCCATGGCGTGCAATCGCGTCTTCGGCCGTGGTTCCGTCTGGAGTTGCGTCTTCAACAGGCTTCGCGACGCGTGTTACCGGCACACCAGCTACACCAACTTCGGCTCCGGATGCCGTGTCCACGGAACCGTGTTCTGCGAGACAGCCTCGTTACACGCCTGGTGTCGCGCACCGCTGGGTGTGACGGGACTAAGACGGAGCCGCATGGCACTGCAGCTGAGATGTGGAGTCTCGACCCTGCCTATGATAACTGGATTTTCTCTTTCTTCGATTTTGAGCCCGCTCGTAGCGGCGCCAATTGACTTGATCTGATTCGTTTTCAACTATTCTCAATTCTACAATTCTGCTCTTCAACATGAAGAAAGCTTCCCACTTTCCGTGTCCTTGATAATCCGTGACTTTGTCCCGAGCCCACAACAAGGTGAAATATCAGCATCATCCAACCCCCCCAAATCCCTCACCTACCAACAACGGGAATAAAATTAGCCTATTCCTAACCGCACCACCAACACGTTGAGTCTCTATCGGCCATCCATAGCGCTGCATCCTTGTCCTCAGAACATGTTTCAAGCAAACAAGTGCCTTGCTTGCCCACGCTTAATCTGCACGCGAAACGAGGCTTGGCCAATAACAAGCCCAGGGGATCAGCGGGCCCAGACGCGCACAGCACGCATAGCGGCGCCGCCGCTTGGGGAAATCTTGATAAGTGGGAAAGAAGGACTGCATGTTGATGATGCCCTTGACTGCAGTTGCCGTGTTTGCCAGAGGGCGCGTCTACATGCGGGTATGGCCCTGTGAGCCTGCCTATTAGGACGTCGGGACTTGTAGCGCCCTTGTCGGCGTTGGGTTTTCTCTTTCCCTTTGCCGTTCGCTTTTTTCTCACTCAAGTGATTGTTCTGTTCCTATCCTCTTGCTCTGATCCACCGCGGGTAGAGTGGATTTTCCTGTCGTTTGCTTGCGCTAGTTTGTTGAGCGTGTTGCCTTTGCTTTCTGTTGTTCTCTCGATTGGCAAGATTCCTTCGTTGAGTAATTAACCAAGGCCAACTTTTGGAATAACGACACAAACGCCACAATGGTTCACTTCCTTGCGACTCTGGCTCTTGCGGTCACCGCGGGCTTGAGCTGTGCTAATGCTATTCCTACGATTTCGGCAAAGGGCTCCAAGTTCTTTACCAGCGATGGAAATCAGTTCTACGTCAAGGGTAAGTAGTAATCTTTGGAGGGATCTGCGGATTTGGTATTGACAATGTCACAGGCGTTGCGTACCAGCTTGTCCCCGAGGACCCGCTCATCACCTCGTCACAATGCTCCCTGGATGCCAATCTCATGAAGACGATTGGCGCAAACTCGATCCGCGTGTACCATGTCGATCCCAAGGGCAACCACGACGCGTGCATGAAGGCATTCGCTGATGCTGGCATCTATGTCTGGCTGGATCTCGACACGTTCAACACGCAAATTTACGAGGCTGCGCCGCAATGGAATAGTAGCCAGCGCGATGCCTTTGCCCTCGTCATGGATGCGTTCCACTCGTACGACAACCTGGGCGGCTTCTTCGTTGGAAATGAGGCTATTACTACTGGTGAGTCCTGTTATACTTATCATTCTATTCCAAGAGCATCAATTGTCAATGAAGACATACTAACCTTTCGACAGCCAACGGCTCCGTAACTGCCCCCTACGTCAAGGCCGCAGCCCGCGACCTCAAGGCCTACCGCGACTCCAAATCCTACCGCAAAATCCCCATCGGCTACTCCGCCGCCGACATCGCGGGCCTACGCCCCATGCTGCAGAACTACCTCGCATGTGGCACCAACTCGTCCGAGACCCTCGACTTCTTCAGCCTGAATTCGTACTCCTGGTGCGGCGCCTCTTCCTACATGCAATCCGGCTACGACCAGCTCGAGAAGATGAGCGAATCCCTACACATTCCCATCTTCATGTCCGAAACCGGCTGCAACACAGTGCGCCCACGCGACTTCAAGGACCAAGAAGCGATCTTCAAGGACATGGCGGACACGTGGTCCGGCAGCATCATCTACGAGTGGATCGAGGAGGCGAATAATTATGGCATCGTCAAGTACGGTGACAAAGTCGACCCCGCGAGTCCCAGCGCGCCTGCCGATGGTTTCCCGCGCAGCGGAACCCCGATCCCTGTGCAGCCGGACTTCTCGAACCTCGCCAATGTGTGGAAGACGCTGAGCCCGAGCGGCGTTAAGGAGAGCGCGTATAATCCTAGTCAGGCGCCCGTGGAGTGTCCTGCGTTCACGGCGGGCGCGTGGGAGGTCAATCCTACGGCTGCGCTGCCTACTCTGGGCCAGGTTCACAACTTTGCGTCGGGTGCTGCTTCGTCTACGGAGCGCGCTGCTGGTGTGACGGGTAGCCCTACTGGATCCTCGACTCCGGCTCCTGCTGGCTCCCAGGGCGCGGCGGCTGATAACCTTGGTCGCGACCTCAAGCGCTCGGCGACTGCGGCTGCTGGTGTGGTGGCGCTACTTGCGTGGTTGTAGAGCGTACATGCACGAATGCAGCGGGAGAAGGAGTTAGCTCGGGTGCAGGGGGGAATGGGCTGAAGTTTAATGAGAAGCAACGAAGCATTGGTGTTCATGTGGACAGCGATAAGGGCGTTTGAAAAGGGGGAGATGGATGGGTAGGGCGATTGGTACATATACCCCGTGTTGCATTCTTTGGTCAGAGAATAGATCTGGTCATCTCTTCTTCAAAATGTCTCCTGTATGTGATCACGTAGCCGGAAGTCATATGCCGGCTAGTCAGACTTCGATGCATCTAGCACAACATGCAGTGCAGCACACGACGGCATGACATAGCATAGTCACAAAAGCTTAGGCAAGGCAAGGGTATGGTGGTCATGATGAAGACTGCATTAAAGGACTGGATGCCAATTAAGAACATCCGATCGCCGACACAGGGCTTTCCCCCACGCCTCACAAGGAGACGTGGATATCTTTCCCTCATAAGCGCCAGCATTGATCATGTTCCCTCAACCGTCTCCCCATGCACAAATGAAGTTTCATTTTTGAACTTGTTGGTATTTTCCTTTTCCGATCCTTGCTCCTACTCCGACATGCCGATGTAAATGGTAGTCAATGACAGGGGTATGGAAGAAAGATTCAAGCGCAGAGACTCAGAGCAGTATCTACCACTGGGTAGCAGGCTGCGTACCAGTGGTCTCAGCGCCCCAGCCCTCGCCGGCAGCGGCCTCACCACCGGTGGTGGCGGCCCAGTCAGTGGAGGGCTCAGCGTCCCAGGAGGTGGTAGCGGCAGCAGCCTGGGAGGTGAAAGCACCGGCAGATGCGCCAGAGACTTCCCACTCGCTGGTGAAGCCATCGGCAACGGCAGCGGGACCGACCTCGTCGGCACCGGGGACCTTGGCCTCCTCAACGCCAGCGCTGTCCTTGTTCTCCTCGGCTTCGGGGTCGCGGTAGAAGTACAAATCGGTCATGACGTCCCACTCGGCCTCGCGGGAAGCGAGGGTGCCGCGCAGGCGGAGGACCTCACGGGCAAGCATCCACCAGACGAGACCGATGGCGTGGCGTCCCTTGTTGTTGGTGGGGATGGCAACGTCGACGTACTCGGTGGGAGAGTCACCGTCGCAAAGAGCCTGGTCACTGTTAGTCTGACGTTCGAGGTCGCATTCTCGGCGCTTCAACATACGATGACGGGGATGTTGACGTAGGAGGCCTCCTTGATAGCCTGGGCGTCGGTGCGCGGGTCGGTGACGATGATCAAGCGGGGCTCCTTGAACGAACGGGTGATGTAGTTGGTGAAGTTACCGGGGGTGAAGCGACCAGCAATGGCGACGGCACCGGTGTGGGCGGCGAACTTCAGGACGGCACGCTGACCGTAGGGACGGGCAGAGATGACGCAAACTGTGCACCGTGTAAGCCAAAAAATTGTTGTCGCATATATTTTCGCAGCTTCGAGTGTTCAAGTTCTCGAATTGCGGGCTGGAACGTACTGTCGGCCGGGTTGTCAATGGCTACAATGATGCGGGCAGCGAGGACAATCTTTTCCCAGGTCTTGCCAACGTTGATGACATTGACACCGTCGGGCCTGGTCTTCCACAGGTACGGCTCCATGTGCACCTGGAGGTTCTTTGCGCCGAGATGGCACTGGGCAGCGAGGAGCATCTCAATGTCCTGCTGGGTGGGGTTGAAGATCGCGGGGAGGTTGGAAGGAGCCATCTTGTCGGTTTGGCGCTGCAGAAACTGGTGCGTGTTCTGAGGTTGTCGTGATAACTGCAGTCGAAATTCTGGTGGAGGGGAATTCGAGCTGTGTGGGAACACTAGCGCGACAGGGGCGGCCGGACGTTTAGCCGAGGACGTGGCTTGGCATCCATTGCGGAAAGTTCTTGAGTACGGCGGACATGTCTGCAGCAACGCCATCATGCCGCCCCGAATACCAATCCCCTCCTGCCTGCGGGCTCCGCGTATGTGGGATGAAGGCTCGTGATGTAATTCGGCTAATTGTTGTCAGCTTCCGCCACTCCAGCGCAATTCACGCTTCCCTTCCGCTCCTTCTCGTCGAACTCGATACTCCAGGCCAAGGCCAAGAGGGATGAAGAAAGGGCACGGCAGCGAGCAAATCGCGATCCCTACATAATAGCGCAGCGCAACCGGAAGAAGGCCGCCAATCTCACCAGACGAGCCGAGCTGGAGCAGGGCAGAGTGGCCAGTCTCGGAAACCCTGTTCGCGGTGTATCAACACCGTTCGTGGAGTCTTTCGCCACCGGCAAACCCGTGCCAAAAGAACCGGGCAAGAAGACGCCGAGAGACAACCCGCAACTCAACTATGCTTTCAAACCAAGAGACGTCGAATGGCAATTGAAGCGGAGTGTGAAGCTGGCTATCCCGCTAAGTGAAATCGTCAAGCAGGCCACGGTTGGCCCAATGGGCATGAGAAGCAAGACGAATGCCATAGAGAAGACGGCAGAGGAAATGGAGGCACAGAACAAGAAAGACCACGAACGCGCAGTCGAGGCCATTGCGCGTATTACAGCACTGGAGAACGGATCCAGCAAGGACCGGATGCGCGCCAACATCACAAGATGTGTCCAGACATTTGGCCGACACAACACGGACAGGATTTTCCCACCTCGCGCCCCGCCGCTGAAGAACATGAGCGAGACTGTACACCCGATCCGGCCAGAGACGAACATTGCTGCCACGGAGAAGCGCATTGGAGCAGATACTGGGTCTTCCGAGGTGCAGATTGCGATTCTGACCGCGAAGATCAAGACTGTGGCCGACTTCTTGGCTACGCGAGGGAAGAATGACAAGCACAACAAGAGGAATTTGAGAGTGCTTGTGCATAGACGGCAGAAGCTGCTGCAGTATCTGAGGAGGAAGGAACGAGGTGGACCGAGGTGGCAACATTGCATCGAGACATTGGGCTTGACCGAGGGTACCTGGAAGGGCGAGATCTCATTGTAGAATCTCAACTGCGATGCACAGACTCTATGCGTTTCAGCGGAATCATTGTACAGTCGATTTGTGTATATTGCATCTGTAAAACACGATAAACCTGGGCTTCTGACATCCTCATTGTTCACCTGCAAGATTATTGAAAGGAGAAGATCCGAGCCTGGAATTCCTAACTTTCTAACATGAAGTAACTCAGGATGTAGCCGTTCAGCAGGGTATTGCCCATTTCCTACCCTGGAGATATACGCGCAAAAACACAGAACACTTGGACATCGATGGCGTGGCGTACGACTTCAGCCTGACAACTGAGCTGGCAACTGAGATTTGTGATCTAGCGATATCTCCCACCATCCATCATATCTGCACGAGTCCTTCACAACGACAGCTTACAGTCACTTCACTCCCTCTACCCATGATGAAATGCTGGCTCTTGCGCGACCGGCTGATGCACATACTCCATGCCCCCCTCCTTCCCGGGCTGCATCACCACCGGCCTATTCCGGCCCTCCCTAAACTCACTCTCCTTGTCCTGCTGCGCGACATCACACGGCGTGCAGCAACACGCACACGCACAGTCCTTGCACCCATTCCCCTGTAAGTGGTATTTCGCCCTCATGTCCCCGCGGTTCAGCATCGGCATGATGAAGCTGATGCCGATGCACGCGAGCCCGCAGAAACCCATGCAGCTGAGGTTGCAGCATGTGTAGCCGGACATGTTGCCGTTGTGTTTTATGCGGTGGTGCGTGCGGCCGACGAGGATGCAGGGACACCACCATGATAGACAGCCTAGTGGGGATGTCAGAGGGGAGGAGAGGATGGGGAGTGGCGGTAGGTACATGTGCTGATTGGGGTGCAGCATGAGGTGCCGCTGTGGTGCCATTCTTGGTTTTGTATGGTTGTCATGTTGGCGGATGTGCGAAAAGGAAGTGAATGTGTTCGGGTGAAGTGCAGATAGGTATGTGAATTACAATCGATATGAGCTGGTGAAGTGCCAGTACTCAAGCCCCAAAAGTTATTTCAACACAACGTGAATGTAAGGAGAATAATATCATAAGCCAAAGGGCAGAACTGAACAAACACACAATTAAATCAATTAAACCCCGAAAACCGCTCCCCAATCCGGCCTTCCGGCTTATATGCATCATCTCACCCTCCAAACCCAGCAAGCCACAGGCCGAGCAAGGCAACGAACAGTGCGCAAGGCAACCACCCCATCAATGGTGGCTGTGAAGCCACCAGTGAAACAGTGATTCGGGAACCAAGTGGGCTGATCGTCAAAATTGTGATATGTCGGGTTTGCGTACCTGGTGACGACATGGGTAATTGCTTTCTTGGGAAGGGAGTACGCAACCACGACTACGAATGCAACTGGATGAGATAACTCTAGTTTCCGTTCTTGCCGGTATGAGAGATGAAACTGGGCTGCTTGCTATGGTGAGATCCTCATCCGGATCGCAGATCTACAAGAAGGCGGATTAGCTTTTCAGCTGGTGAGATTTTGGGGTCAGGGGCTTTTGAATTCTTTGGATGACTACATTGTGGGCCCTTAAGTGCCTAGAGATGGACGAACTGTGAAGGATCGGACATTCGGCTTCTTACGCATTCGTGAAGCTCGTTCGAAAGAGGTCGAACTTGTGGGGTTGAAGTTTGGCGGGATCATGTGAGCTCGTGTCATCCCTGCGCTAGCGTGGCCGAACCCCGAAGCTTGTTTATCACTCGCAGATCGTACTCTTGTGCACCACCAACTCCGACTATTGCCATTCGTTCGTTTTCTGTTCATCTGTTCTTTCTGTTGTGATTTTGACATGCATCTTTTCACTGCCTTGGCCGCCGTTGCGGTCGCTACTGTTGGCGCTGATATCAGTGATCCTGGAACCCCTGACCACTCTCTACTTGACGCGGCTGCTCCAGATATCGAAGTTGTGAATTTCAACAAGGAATATGTCGTGAAGCTGGACTGCGTTGGCTGTCCATATGCAAGGCAACTAGATGATAAGAAGGCGGTATGGGAACAGCCGGCTCGAGAGAATGCTTTGGTATGTCATCAACAGGAGCTTGTTCAAGCAGTGTACTGATTTCCAAAGGTCCTATACTTCGTAGTCGACACTGAGAATCAAGATGAACCCACCCTTCTTCTGAATGGCCGCGCCGTCCAGCCTCTCGAGCAAATAACTCCCAATATCCAAGCGTTCCAAGTGCCTGCCGACATAACGCAAGAAAAGATGGACGACCTCTGGCGGGAGGATAGCGAATACGGCGTGCAGATGCCTCTGCAGTACGAACATACCGTGCTCCGCACCCAGGAGAACGGCCAGCTTACCGTTCAGTTCGACGTCACCGGTCTACCGCTGGATGCGATGAGCGATCCTCGCTTCTATCCCTCCTTCGTCGGCGACCCACACAAGATGGACGGTGAACAGCAAAAGCTCGTCGAACTGCGACTCCACCGAGTTCCAAACACACGCGAACTTCTTATCGAAGACGTATCAATCGTCGCTCGGGCAAACCGTACTCAGCCTTATCGCATGAAGTGCGGCCACCTCGCCATGACCCGAACAACATACGATCCGCGCGAGTGGGACGCGTACGGCAAATTCGGAACCTTTGAGAGGATGTGGAACGTGTTCGTGAGCCAGTTTGTGATGGACTTTGGTACCGGGCTGTCTGCTTTCGCTCTGTGCGCGTTTGTTATATTCATTGCTCGGTACTGTCGCCAGCGCATAATCCAGAATACCGAGCCCAAGGAAGACGATGCTGAAATAGCTTTGTTGGGCGCGGAGTATGCAGATGCGCCGCCTGCGTATGCGGATATTCCAGTCATTAAGATTGAGGAGTATGACTAGAGTCAACGACGGAGAACAGTTGGTGAACATCTACAGTATTTAGTCAGTTGCTGGACAAACTCGTTATTTTCTCCATCACATTGTGGTTCTCCAAGCCACCGCCCTTTTCAATAGTTAGCTCGTGCAAGGGCGATAAAGCCTAAAGCAGCATGTACACCCGACGAATTCCAACACCTAAAATCGCAGGTTGTTTCTCTTGATACATCCCCCACACAAGTTGCTTCTGAGAACAAGCACGATCCCAAAGCCACCCCTACCCATCATATCGCGAACAGCCTCGTTAAGTATGCCTGATTCAAACAAGGCAAACATACAAACCGACATCTGGAGTCCAATAACAACCCAGCGACTTCTCCTGCGCGAATTCGACATCAGCGACACACAAGGCTACTACGCCCTCGAAAGCAACGAAGACAACGCTCGATACCAAGACTGGCCGCCTCGCACCCTGGACCAATCTCGCGACCTAGTCCTCACCAAAATCCAAAGCTCCACCGCAAGCCCCAGATCAGTCTGGGAGCTCGTCGTAGAGAAAGACGGAAGCATGATGGGCCGCGTTGGGGCAGCGCTATCGCATCACGAAGGCAGTGTACATTTCAATATGTGGTTCTCTTTCTTGCCGTCCGTTCAGGGCAAGGGGTACGCGACTGAAGCTATGGAGGCGTTCATTGAGGAGTTAATCAGGAGTAGGGATGGCGGGGATGTGGAGTTTGAGATTGAGTGCGACCCGAGGAATGTTGGGAGTTGGAAGTTGGCGGAGAGACTTGGGTTTGAGAAGCATGGGTTGGTAGAGAGGGCTTATGAGAGTAAGGGGGAGTGGGTGGATTCGTTGGTATATCGGAAGATTGTTACGTGAGAAAAGATGGCAAAGCTTATTGTTGGGCGGCTTTTTCATGTTGAGTGGCTGGCATGAATAGACTTGCAGTGACAATGCCTTTACTAAGAAGAATTTTGTTTGCATTTCAGACGCGAGCATTATCAAGCACCCTAACGAGTCTTTACTCAAGGAATCTATCACTAAGGCAAGTTCCTTAATATTAGAAAACTAGACGAATGTTCACTTAAGCGAGACTGTGGAGTTAAGGGATAGATTGCAGTGTAGGCTAGTAAAACAGGAATTAAATTATTACATAAAGAACAAGAACGTTACAAAGGTGCAAAAAAGGTGGAAAAAGGTAAAAAATGTATCAAAAAGGACGAAAAAAATGATACCGCGAAGTACCGAACAATCAACCCCGTTCCCACCTGCACCCGCCGGGCTAGATGTCTGATGATGGGTACTTTAGGCGATTCAAACAGAAGCCCGAAATAGAACCAAGAGGGCCCAAAAGCGAGCGAGGCTATTGGGGAGAACTAGACTAAACAGCCTCTCGAGTCCTTGATTGTGCTAGAACTATGGCGGCGCTTCGTTATATAGTAAGTAATTACTGTAAGGGCTTCGATACTGTAGATGTGTGCGTAGAGGAATCCGGGGTGGGGCGAAGTAGATTGGAGGTGAGAGAGCGCGTTTGGCGTGGAGGTGAATGTCGAAATTTTGTGTACGTGAGAGCGCGCGAGCATTATCCCACACAAGCGTGTTCATGTCCAACTCATAGACGCAGAACAAGCAGGGGATTGTGAGCCTCCGGGGAGCAATCTAAGTAGCCATCATCAACAGCGGGAAAACATGACATATTGTATACTGTGAAGCGCTCCGGGAATATACATCGTGCATACGGTAATTCAATTCTTCTTACAAACACCCCGGCCAAAACCTCTCCGCATTACCTTCCGCCCAACCTCGATCATGCGCGATACAACCTCTACATTCACGATGCCACCGCCCTCCCGTACCGCCCCTTTCTTGAGTAATCGAGTCGCCCGTTCGACCGTCCGCGCCGCCTCATCTGTATCAGCATGCACACTCCTCAACCCGCCCTGGCCATCATCGTACAACGCAATACCCTTCTCACCGCTCAATATCCGCGGATCGTGACAGCAATCGCCCCCGAGATACACCCATTTTGCCGGCGCAACGCGCGCGAGGAGATTTATGTGGCCTGGTAAATGGCCCGGCGCATCGATTACGTACAGCGAGCCGTCGCTGTAGAAATCAATTGAGGCGGGGAAACCCGCGAGAGGTTTCCAGGTATGCGTTGTTTGGCGGTGGAAAGCTCTTAATGCGTCTGCGTCGCGGACGGGTGGGAGTTCGCGCGTCGGGGCACTTGGTAATTCGTCGGCGTTAAATATCTCGGCTGGGTATAGAACGCCGCCGCCATGTGCGAGGAGATGCATAGTTCCGCTTCCTACGACGAATTCTGAGTTGGGAAAGTCGGAGGGTGTGCCGACGTGGTCCCAGTGTACATGGCTCAGCATGACTGTGTCTACGTCTTTTGGGTCCAGGCCGCCTTTTCTCAAGCTCTCGGTGGCATCTGGGCTTACGGTTGTTGGTTGACGTTGGGCAATGTGGTCTTGCTGTGCTTGTCTGTAGCCGGTGAAGTCACGTTTGAGACCTAGATCGAATACCAGCGTGGTTTTAGTTGAGGGAATTGTATTGGATGGATGCTGAATTAGGAAGGATAGCGATGGGACTGTTGCGCGCTTGTCTGGGTCTGCTTCTGTGACGAAGAGCTTCTCTGGTAGAGTCAGATGACCAGCTTGAAGCGCGGATATCGTGACGTATTTTTGGTTGGCTCTGGGCTTTGGTAAAGCAACGGCATCTTCGGTCATAGACATAGCCAAATCGTCGGATTAAGCTTTTTGGTTGGGTTTTTGGGGGTACCGCTTCGCTAGAGAGGCTCAGTGGGTGTGATTGTTTCGCGACGCCAATACGCCGGACAGAATCATCCTGCATTTGTTGGACCATTTCATCATGTCGCAAGTTGGAGAAGGAGAACATCACCCCGATGCCCCACTCTTCCAAGGTCCATGCCGCATACCCCGCTGCGGGGTCCAATCATCGGTATACTATGAGTTTAGATGTATTGACTTGCTCGATAGCTAATATGATCATTTCAAGGATCACCCCGTGGCTCACTTTCCTTTCCTCTCCTTGCTCATCTTGTTCAGCGGAAAACACAATGCCGCCGTCTCTACCACCGTCAATGAAGGCGCAATTTCTGGAAGACTACAAAACACCGTACAAGTTACATTTGGTCCCTATTCCAGTGCCATCAACGCCACACGATATCTTGATCAAGGTCGATGCAGCCTCTTATTGCCATACAGATTTCGTCCTCGCAGAAGGGCAAATGCCAGGATTGCCAAAGTCGTTTCCCCATATCGGCTGTCATGAGTTTGCGGGAACGGTAGTGGCACACTACGTCTCTCCAAGTCAGCAAGCGAAAGAATTCCATATTGGTGCAAGAGTAGGCGTGCCAGGTCGAGCATTTCATGCATGCGGAAAATGCTTCGAGTGCAACCACGAACGCCCCAGAGACCCAGTAGCAGAAGATGACAATGGGTACTCCGTCCACTGTATAGATGCCGAGAACAACGGCCTGAGCAGAGACGGAGGCTTCGGCGAATATGCTCTCGTCGACGCGCGACAGTTAGCACCAATTCCGGCAAATCTGAGTGCCGTGGAGACAGCGCCCCTGATGTGTGCAGGCATCACAATATACGCTGCATTGAAGAGATGTGCCTTGAAGCCAGGGGACAGAGTCGGCATTCTCGGGGCTGGTGGTGGACTTGGCCATCTAGGACTTCAGTATGCCACGCACATGGGCTACAAAGTCTTGGGGGTAGAAGCTGCAAGTGCGCCTCTACAACTTGCCGAAGAAATAGCATACACACTGGACAACCGCCCACTCCTCATCGATGCGAGAACCGACAAAGCCCACGAAATTGTGCAGAAGCTTGGTGCCGAAGATTGCAAAAGGCATACTGGCGAAATTGGTCTCGATGCAATAATAGTTCTTCCCGAAAGTCAACCAGCTTTCGATTACGGTATGAGCCTGCTCAAGACTCATGGGACATGCGTCGTGGTATCTTTCCCTGAGAAGGGTTTCCATATCTCCGCCCGAGACGTCGTTTTCCGCGATATCAAGATTATTGGAAGTTTAGTGGGCAGCAATCGCATGCTACGTGAGATGCTCGACTTCTCTGCCAAGCACAGCATCCGAGCTTTGTCGAAGTCGTACCCATTGAGCAAACTCAACGAGTTGGTCGAGGAATACCATAGAGGCGGTGGAGGTAAATTGGTCCTGGATTTGTCATTGCCGAATTGAGAATATTCGGCTGTGCTAGACTACGGCTGTGTCTGCAGGATTTGGAAACTCCAGAGAAAGCTCAGCCAGAAACCAACATGTCAGCGTACAAGTTGAGCGCACTTCCAATCACGTCAACGATCGCCCAGGTCTGAGACCCTTTGAAGATCATGGCCCACACTCTAAGCATTCCTGCGCTGAGATGTTTGGTATAATTTGGGGAGTCCATGGAGATGGCTTGTGACAAAGCGAATTCCGTCTCGTCAAGCATGCTCTTCACTATCGCGACGATTCTCCTTTCGTCCTCGCTTGCTGGTGGGTCTGGATGCTCTACCGAAAGCGCCTCCAACCATTTGCTCATGAGATACGCGCACTCTAGTGTGCAAAGCGAATGCTGGATGGACCAGATGAAGCTCTGGGTCTTGGCCACTAGGCGATAGCCCATCTTGATTGGTATCGAAAGCGCGTGAGCCGAGTGTAGCACGGCTCTCGTAATTTTGGGAGATCGCCTGATCGTTGGTCCCGAGCGGAACGCGTTCGCTATCAGCTCCGGATCTCGCGTCTCAAGTGCTCTACCCGCAGTGTCTACATATAGCCTGATGTAAGCCAATCGGAGCAAAGCCGTTGAATTGAAAGCCACAGGACCGTCTGCGTTCCACGGATCGACTGAAGACTCGGGGTTTCTGCGCCATCCTATCTGCCAGTTCCGCAAAGCAGTCTCCACAGATGCAGTGTCTTCTTGACTCAGATCTCCTGGACCATCGAAACGGCAGCTGGTGACTTGACGAAGGAAGAATACATGCTGCATCAGGGCATGGATGAGTGCATAGTTGCCGGACGACGAGGTGGTCAGCGTAACATCCCGACCGTTCTTGGAGAAGAGGCGTTTCAGTGCGTCTTGGAAGTAAACTTCTGGTGCTCGGTTCTTTCTAGCTTTTTTCCACAGAGATGCTGTAGGTGCTTTGAACTCAGCCTGAGTACACGGTAAGGTCAATCGGATTTCCGAAGTCAACATAAACGGCGGAATGTTGTACACAATACAGTGCAGGTTAGAGAAGCCATACACTATGAATTTCGTCCTTTTGATCGATTCCCAACGCACCCAATCATTCCAAGGCAGATCTTCGTTGAAAGGCTCGCTCTGCAGACCGTCGTCTCTGATCAAGGTCGCGAGAACACTTTGAATAGCCAGTGCTTCTCTAAGTATCTCCTTGTGCTTTGCCCAAGTGCACAAAGCCATGAGTAGCAACAAAGCTTGCGCTGTCTGTATGAGATCATCTCCCACAAATATAGCTTCCGTTTCTGAAGGCAGACCAAGCGGCCCCGAGATCGAGCGAGTGCGCCGCGGGCTTTGTGCTGATGCGCCAATGTCGAAGTCGAATATGGAGCCTCCGTTCCCATCATTGTGATGTCGGTTGACGAGACGAGCATCCCTCCTCTTAATGCGCTGTGTCGCAATTGCTCTGCTTACTGTGAACAGTTCGACGCCTTTTTCACCCTCGAACGTATATTGAGCTCCAATCGCCGCCAAGGCGAGTGTCAGCTCGATAGAGCAGGTCTCTACAGACATAGTTGGGATATGTAAGAAAGGCATGTGCTCATGGAAGCCAGTGGTATATGCAGCAATGTATCGACACATGGCTAATCTTGTCGGTAGTTGGAAGTCCTTTGATACAACATCAGAAAATTCCTCTAGTTTTTCCAAGATTTTTTGTCGATCAGCATGAGATATATCCGATAAGGACCTTCTGCGATTACCGCTATCATCCGTCAAGTCTTCTGGTTGTAAGGATGGGAAGCGAGAGCCAAAGCGTGACAGCGAGTAACCTTCGTCAGCGTGGGCATGGGCAATATTTGAAGAGGCGATGGCTGTTGCCCCAGCAGAAGGCAGGACGTCCTGATTGTAAATTAGAGATTCCGGCGAGAAAAAAGGCCTTGTGTCGACAAGTCAGAATATATCGATGTGTATCTGATAAAATGTGTACATACATCGGCTGTTCTGCGCTCATCAATGTGGCAAAATGGTACGAGTTGAGTGGCTCATTATCGAGAAAATAGGTGAGGCTATCAAGTGACTCTTCGAGACTAGGGCCATGGCCGTTGAAATCTGTATGTGATGGCATGACTGTATGGGCCGGTTCAAAAGTGACGTTCATCGTGGCTGATGGCAAGGCCGATTGCGTTGTCAGACTTTGGTCTAGTGAATCTCCATCAGCCATGTTTCCCTGTAGGGATTGATATTCCGCCGCCATTGAGAGGGCTGTGAGTGAATAGCTGCTATCATGGGCCACAGCCATAGGACTGAAAGACGTAGCGGGCGTGTGACGGATTGGCTGGATCTCTGATACAGCGGGTGAAGAGATCATGCCGGGTATCTCTGGGACTGGTCGCCCAGTGTCGAAGCTGGCCCGCATCCTTTTGCGAGATGGCTCTTCTTCGAGGGCATTACTGGGTTCAGTGGAAGGTTGAGCACGATCCTTTTGGTTTTCGCGATCTTTACGGTGGGTGAGACGTTCATGACGAACAAGGAGATCACTAAACAGATAAGCGGTATTCACACACTCGGACCACAAGGCCTTCGTACCTCCTGGTGAAGGAGTAGTTACATTCAGCACAACTGAATGGCTTTACACCACTATCTTTGAATCATCAGCAGCGTCGATACAACGTGGATTCTACATACGAATTCGCTCGTGTCTCTGCAGGTGCTCGAGCCTTGCAAATAAACGTGAACAGTGCTCGCACCGGAAACGCTTCTTCTTCCCCAACTGCGTTTCCACAGCTGGCTCGACGACAGCATCAGCATCCATGGTAAGGTAGCTAGCGCTGAGAGCTAGGATAGGCCCGATGGAGCTGACTGTAATGTTGGAGTAATATCAAAGTGGGAGTATGCAGCCTTCGACATGTCTGTAATCCGGGGAAGGCGCAGAAGGAATGTGGGGAAATAGCCCAACGGGGATCGGGCGGAAGTTGATGCGGGGATGCTGGCAGCCGCCAGCTGCTATTTGTCAAGGGCGCGGCACATCCTGCTCACGTAGTCACATGTCGTGCCAAGAGGCTGATAGTGAACTCGGAAGTTCAGATAATATGATTGATTGTTGGTGTCTATTGTAATGACCACCCGTGCTTGACATGCGATGCGTCGCTTCTTCGCAGTGCTCGAGCCGAGGCAGAAGGCCAACTTGACGCGTCACACCACTGCAAAACACCAACACCACAGCTGATGAATTATGCCTTATCGCTCTTGTTGCCCAACTCTCGCGGCATTTCGCCTTTCTCTGCCATTTCATTCAAGACCTTCTCTGCCGTCTTCATAGCATCGATGCCAGCAGGGGCACCGCAGTAGGTAGTCGCGTGAATGATGGCTTCGCGTATCTACAACTCCGACAGTCCATTGTTTCTGGCCCCTCGGACGTGAACCGCGAGTTCAGGAGCGCGGTTGAGGGCCATCAGCATTCCGATGTTAATGAGGCTTCGCTGCTGTTTCGTGAGACCTGGTCGCGTCCAAGCATATCCCCAGCAAAACTCCGTGACCAACTCTTGTCCCGCCCGCGAGAACTCCGTCGATCCATTCTCCAAAGCGCGGTTGACGTACTCATCGCCAACTACACTTCTTCGCATCTTCAATCCTTCTTCGAACAATTGCTTGTGGAGCTCATCGTATTTAGGATCGGAAGACATGATGGGCGTGCTTCGCTAGTGGCAGTTCGGCAGGAGAGCTGAGTTTACAAGCTACGATGCTGGACAAGGCCGAATAAGGTTGTGGAAAGTAGATTTGAGTTACTGTGTTTTGGATTGAGACACGAATTGTTGAGGTTCCCTCTAGAAGAAAGCCCCTCAGAGCGCAACTGGCGGGCCCCAACTTCCCCAACTTCCCCAACTTCTCCAACGCATGCATATTTGCGTCATCACATGCTACCGAACTAGGCCCATTCAGACTCTCACGGCATGCCGGATGGGACGATAAGCATGTCAAAATGTGCTTGAGTATGGTAGTTAACGCCTAGGAGCTTTGCATCTTGGCCTGCCAGTCTTCCTCTCCTCCAAGATAACGATACACGACGCGTGAATCCAAGTCTCGACAGCGAGGATCATTGGCAGCATTATCATAAGTCTCCAAGCCCATCTCTCCAAGCACATTGCGAGAGCTCACGCGTTTCGCCATATCCACCGCCAAACCGAAGTCCTTTCGCATCAACTGCACCTTGAAACCCTGCTTCCACCCATCCGATGATGGAGCGTCTGGATACACATGAGGCACTGGGCAGAACTTGTCGCATATCGTGTTTTGTGCAGTGCCTGCTGCATACACTTTGGCCAGTGTTCTAGGATCTAAGCCCGAACGCATGCCCATGTCGAAAGCCTCTGAGCACGCTATGGCGATAATTCCCGAAAGGTAATTATTCGATAGCTTTGCTGCGAGGCCAAGTGACGGGCCCCCGCAAGGTATGATTTGCTTGCCCATCAAGCTCATCAAGTATTTCAGGCGCTCGAGATTCGGATCCGACTCCGCGCAGCCCAAGAAGAACGCGATTGTGCCCTTCACTGCGCCCACCACGCCCCCGGAGACTGGTGAATCATAGAACGACGCCGATGGGAAGTGTTTCGCGATGTGGTCTTTGACTGCGAGACTAGTCGCGGTGTCGATGGTGGAGCAGTCGATGACGAGCTTGTTCGAAATGTCTGTGCTGCAAACGCCATTATCAGCGTCGAGGTAAACAGAGCGGACGTGCGATCCTTCTGGCACCATCGTTACGATGGTATCCTATCTGTCGTCAGCAACGCGGCGCATGTTGATCGGGGTCGACTTACTACTTGTTGCGCGACATCCTTTGCATTGGCTCCTTTGATAATTCTTTCTGGGAACTCGGCGCACACCTCATCCACTACTTTCTCGACCACGTCGTATACCCATATGCGTGAGCCTGCTGGTAGTTTGTTCGCCAGGTGTGAGACCATTGGCTTTCCCATGGCACCCAGGCCTATGAAGCCCAGCTTCTTGAAGCTAAGTGATGATGCCATCGCGCCGTCAAGCAGAGTTCGAGGTCGCTGCAGCTGCAGTAATTGCTTTCGCGACTCTTTGAGATACGAACCCTAGCAAGTCTCGACTTCGCGCCACAGCCTGCGGCCCGCGGACTGTCAAGTGGGGTAATGGCTTCTCCAACTTAAGGCCAGCACTAGTCCACCTTGCAGTTGATAGTTTGGAGTGCCGCCGGATGGGCCTCGGCCATTCCGCATAGGTCCAAGAAGGTTTCATATTACAGGGAGCGAAATACTCATTGCGATTGCAGTAATGCCGGTAAGGACCTAAATGGCGTGCTGATCGTACTTGTGGGCATACTGGGCCACCTTCATAACACGATTCTCGTCACAATCGTCTAGTGTACCACGCAAGGAATGTCTCCAAACAGTAGCTTCCCATCAGAACCGACGTTGGCTTCCCAGAAAAGCAATCAATATGCAACGGTTTCTGTACACGCTCTTGACTGTGGCCACTTCACCCTTCCCGAGTACCAATTCGTCCAACCCATCTCACGAGATGCGCGCAAACACGTCCCGTCTTTAGCATTCCTCATTCAGCACCAAGATTCTCGCACAGGGCAGATCACGCGTATCGTTTTCGACTTAGGCTTACGAAGGGACATAAAGAGATATGCCGCGCCAATACAAAAGCACATAGAGACACGGCAGCCCCTGAGGTCAGATCCCGATGTCACAAAGAGTCTCGCACGAGGTGGACTACAAACTTTGGACATCGATTATGTGATTTACTCGCATGTATGTCAGCCTACAATCGCAACAGTGCTGGAAGTATTGCTGAATTAGATGACGCAGATACATTGGGATCATGTTGGCGAGCCCCGTGACTTTCCCGTATCAACATTCGTGGTTGGCAATGGCGCCTTAGATCTACTAAAGGGGACCTCGAATGCTCTTCGCGGTGGCCATTCATTCTTTGAGGTCGATCTTCTCCCTGAATGCCGTACCATAGAGCTGGCAGATCCCTCTGGAACAGTTATAGACGGTTCAAAACCAAGTCCCAAGAACGGTACTGTGGATTTTCACCGCCCATGGAAAGCCAATGGTATCCCTCCCCATACTCTGGATGTTTTCGGTGACGGTTCATTACTCATTGTAAATGCGCCTGGTCATTTAGCTGGCCATATCAATCTTCTCGCGCGCTGTGCAGACGGTCATAGGGTCTACATGGCTGGCGACGCATGCCATGACAGGCGTTTATTGACGGGAGAGAAATCCATCGGTGAGTGGGAGGACATATATG
>Ga0265780_10001067_pt1 | contig 40132 bp, 31 predicted proteins | sample P1T30metagenome_FD_192432 | JGI IMG/M metagenome (GOLD analysis project Ga0265780, IMG submission 192432) | Plant litter microbial communities from East Loma Ridge, Irvine, California - P1 T30 | ecosystem: Environmental > Terrestrial > Plant litter > Unclassified | place: USA: California...
AGTACCGCGACCAGGTACAGCGCCGCCTCAACGATGAGCTGACCGAAGAAGAATTCCTGCCGCTGCGCCTGCAGAACGGCCTGTACATGCAGCGCCATGCCTACATGCTGCGCATCGCCGTGCCCTACGGCCTGCTGTCGACCGCGCAGATGCGCATGTTCGCGCACATCGCCCGGACGTATGACCGCGGCTACGGCCACTTCACCACGCGCCAGAACATCCAGTTCAACTGGATCGAGCTGGAGCAGACGCCGGACATCCTGGCCGACCTGGCTTCGGTCGAAATGCATGCGATCCAGACCTCGGGCAATTGCATCCGCAACACGACCACCGACCAGTTCGCCGGCGTCGCCGCCGACGAGATCGTCGATCCGCGCCCCTACGCCGAAATCCTGCGTCAATGGAGCACCTTCCACCCGGAGTTCATCGCCCTGCCGCGCAAGTTCAAGATCGCCGTCAACGGTGCCGTGGAAGACCGTGCCGCCATCGCCATCCACGACATCGGCCTGACGGCCGTGCGCAATGCGGAAGGCGAAGTCGGCTTCAAGTTCATGGCCGGCGGCGGCATGGGCCGTACCCCGATCCTGGGCAGCGTGATCAACGAATTCGTGGCCTGGCCGCACCTGCTGACCTACACCGAAGCGATCATGCGCGTGTACAACCAGTTCGGGCGCCGCGACAACAAGTACAAGGCGCGCATCAAGATCCTGGTCAAGGCGCTGGGCGTCGAGGAATTCACCCGCCTGGTCGAGGCCGAGTTCGCCGACCTGAAGGATGGTCCGGAAACCCTCACCCGCGACGAACTCGAGCGCGTGGCCGTGTGCTTCGATCCGAAGCCGTACAAGACCCTGCCAGCGATCGATCCGCTGGCCGCTGATGGGCAAAATGCGGCCGACAACAAGGCCTTCGCCAACTGGCTGCAGCGCAACGTCAAGCCGCACAAGGTGCCGGGCTATGCGTCCGTCGTGCTGTCGCTGAAGAAAACCGGCGTGCCGCCGGGCGACGCCACCGCCGAACAGATGGACTACGTGGCCGAGCTGGGCGACAAATACAGCTTCGGCGAACTGCGCGTGACGCACGAGCAGAACCTGGTGCTGGCCGACGTCGAGCAAGCCAAACTGTTCGAAGTCTGGCAGCTGGCCAAGGCCAAGGGCCTGGCCACGCCGAACATCGGCCTGCTGACCGACATCATCGCCTGCCCGGGCGGCGATTTCTGCTCGCTGGCGAATGCGAAGTCGATCCCGATCGCGGCAGCCATCGCCGAGCGCTTCGACAACCTCGACTTCCAGCACGACATCGGCGACATCGAACTGAACATCTCGGGCTGCATCAACGCCTGCGGCCACCATCACGTGGGCCACATCGGCATCCTGGGCGTCGACAAGGACGGTTCCGAGTGGTACCAGGTCTCGATCGGCGGCGCCCAGGGCAACGAGGCGGCAATCGGCAAGATCATCGGCCCGTCGTTCTCGGCCCTGCAGATGCCGGAAGTCGTCGGGCGCCTGCTGGACGTGTACGTCCGCAACCGCGTCGAGGGCGAGCGCTTCGTCGACGTGGCGCAGCGCCTGGGCGTCGCGCCGTTCAAGGAATATGTGTATGCCACGCCGATCCCGGCGGGACAACTGGTTGGAGAAGACCACTATGCTTGATCAACACCCGCAGATCATCAAGGGCCGCGCAGTGGTCGACGACGACTGGAGCGTGCTGAAGCTCGACGAGGGCCAGACGGCCGAGACCGTCGAGGTGCCGCAAGGCAAGATCATCGTGCCGGTGCCGGTGTGGCTGGCCCAGCGCGAGCAACTGAGCCAACGCGGCGAGATCGGCATCTGGTTCGCATCAAGCGAACTGGCGGACGCGCTCAAGGACGACCTGAGCAAGTTTGCCGTGGTTGCCGTGGATTTCCCGAAATTCACCGACGGCCGCGCTTATTCGATCGCCTACAACCTGCGCAAGCGCCTGGGCTATACCGGCGAGCTGCGCGCGATCGGCGACGTGCTGCGCGACCAGCTGTTCCAGATGTATCGCTGCGGCTTCGACGCCTATGCCACGCGCCAGGACCGCAACATCCACGACGCCCTGAAGGGCTTGAGCGTGTTCTCGGAAACCTACCAGGCATCGGTCGACGAACCGGTGCCGCTGTTCCGCCGCCAGGCACGCGGTGTGCCGCCCGAGCATACCGATGTCGGTGCCGGCATTTAAAAGTTTTAGGAATCAACATGAGTGACCTGCACGCGCGGGTGGAAGAAACCCGTGGCATCCTGGAGCGCATTGCGCGCGATTTTTCGCCCGCCGTGTTCGCTTCCAGCCTGGCGGCCGAGGACATGGTCCTGACCGACATGATCTTGCGGGCGGGCCTGCCGATCACCATCTTCTCGCTGGAGACCGGCCGCCTGCACAAGGAAACCCTGGACGTGCTCGAAAAGGTGCGCGCCCAGTACGGCCATGAAATCAAGCTCTACAAACCGCAGCCGGAACTGGTCGAGGACTACGTCGGCAAGAACGGTTTGAACGCCTTCTACGACAGCGTCGAGATGCGCAAGTCCTGCTGCTACGTGCGCAAGGTCGAGCCGCTGGGCCGCGCCCTGGCCGGCAACAAGGCCTGGGTGACCGGCCAGCGCCGCTCGCAGTCGACCACCCGTTCCGAACTGGCGGTGCAGGAAGACGACGCCGCCCACGGCTTGCAGAAGTTCAATCCGCTGGCCGACTGGAGCGAGGCGGACGTGTGGGAATACATCCGCGCCAACACGGTGCCCTACAACGTCTTGCACGACCGGAATTACCCGTCGATCGGCTGCGAACCCTGCACCCGCGCGGTCCAGCCGGGCGAGGACGTGCGCGCCGGCCGCTGGTGGTGGGAAAGCGCCGATTCCAAGGAATGCGGCCTGCACCTGGTGGACGGCAAATTAATCCGAATCAAATCCGTGGCCGCCTGATTCGGGCGACCACCGCAACAACAGGCATAGCCATCATGACGACTTTCAGCGACACCCCCGGCGTCCTCGGTGACGTCAACGCACGCCACCTCGATGCTTTGGAGTCCGAAGCGATCCACATCCTGCGCGAAGTGGCCGCCGAGTGCTCGAACCCCGCCCTGCTGTTCTCGGGCGGAAAGGACTCCGTGGTGCTGCTGCGCCTGGCGGAAAAAGCCTTCCGTCCGGGTAAATTCCCCTTCCCGCTGGTCCATATCGACACCGGCCACAACTTCGATGAAGTGATCGCCTTCCGCGACGCCCGCGTCGCCGAGCTGGGCGAGCGCCTGATCGTCGGATCGGTCGAAGACTCGATCAGGAAGGGCACCGTGCGCCTGCGCAATCCGCAGACGGATTCGCGCAACGCCGCCCAGGCCGTGACGCTGCTGGAAACCATCGCCGAACACGGTTTCGACGCCTGCATCGGCGGCGCCCGCCGCGACGAGGAAAAGGCGCGCGCCAAGGAACGCATCTTTTCCTTCCGCGATGAATTCGGCCAGTGGGACCCGAAGGCCCAGCGCCCCGAACTCTGGGACTTGTATAACACCCGCGTCCACCCGGGCGAAAACATGCGCGTGTTCCCCATTTCGAACTGGACCGAGCTCGACGTCTGGCAATACATCGCCCGCGAAAAGCTGGCCCTGCCGCCGATCTATTTCGCACACGAACGCCAGGTGATCCCGCGCAATGGCTTGCTGGTGCCGCTGACCCCGCTGACCCCGGCGCGCGAAGGGGAAACGGTCGAGACGCAGACGGTCCGTTTCCGCACCGTCGGCGACATCTCCTGCACCTGCCCGGTGGCCTCCGATGCATCGACCGTCGACGCCATCATCGCCGAGACCGCGATCACCCAGGTGACCGAACGCGGCGCGACCCGGATGGATGACCAGACCTCGGAAGCCTCGATGGAAAAACGCAAGAAGCAAGGATATTTCTGATGAACGCCCCAACCGAACGACTCAATCATCAGGCTGACGCGAGCGGCCAGGCCAGCCTGCTCCGCTTCATCACCGCCGGCTCCGTCGACGACGGCAAGAGCACCCTGATCGGCCGCCTGCTGTTCGACAGCAAAGGCATCTTCGCGGACCAGCTGGCCGCCGTGTCGCGCTCGAAGCACAAGCGCACCGTGGGCGACACCATCGACCTGTCGCTGCTGACCGACGGCCTGGAAGCCGAACGCGAGCAAGGCATCACGATCGACGTCGCCTACCGCTACTTCGCCACGCCGAAGCGCAAGTTCATCATCGCCGACACGCCCGGCCACGAGCAGTACACCCGCAACATGGTGACCGGCGCATCGACTGCCGATGCGGTCATCATCCTGGTCGACGTGTCGAAGGTCAAATTGGGCGACGATGGCTCCGTGGAGCTGCTGGTGCAGACCAAGCGCCACTCGACCATCGCCAAGCTGCTGCAGATCGAGCACGTGATCGTCGCCGTCAACAAGATGGACCTGGTGAATTACGACCAGGGCGTGTACGAGCGCATCGTCTGCGCCTACACCGCATTTGCCCGGAACCTGGGCCTGGAAGACATCACCGCGATCCCGCTGTCGGCGCTGGCCGGCGATAACGTGGTCGACAAGGGCGACAACATGCCCTGGTACCACGGGCCGACCCTGATCGAGCTGCTGGAAGGCTTGAGCGTCTACGACGAGGCACACAGCGCCCCCTTCCGCTTCCCGGTGCAGCTGGTGGCGCGCCACAACGGTCACGAAGCCAATGACTTCCGCGGCTACATGGGCCGCATCGAGTCGGGCAAGGTGTCGGTGGGCGACAAGCTGGTGGTGCAGCCGTCCGGGATTGATGCGACGGTCAAGGAAATCGTCACCTTCGACGGTTCGCTGCAGACCGCGGTGGCCGGGCAATCGATCACCCTGCTGCTGAACGAATACGTCGATGTCTCGCGCGGCGACGTGCTGGTCAACACCGAACAGCCGGCGACCCTGCTCAAGCAGGTGAGCGCCGATGTGTGCTGGATGGCCGACGAGCCGCTGGACCTGCGCCGCAAGTACTGGATCAAGCATGGCACGCGCCAGACCATGGCCAGGGTGAAGTCCTTGGATACCATCCTGGACGTGAACACCCAGCAGCGTCGGGTGGTCGATGATCCTGCCGAAGGCTTGAAGCTGAACGACATCGCCCGCATTCAGATCGCGGTGCAGCAGCCGCTGGCGGCCGACGCCTACGCCGACATCCGCGCAACCGGCGCCTTTATCCTGATCGATGAAGTTACCCACCAGACTGTCGCCGCAGGTATGATTCGGCTTGGTGAGTGAAACGGAAAGGTCGGTATGGCTTTGCTGGGGAAAGTGTATTTGGTTGGAGCCGGACCCGGCGCAGCTGATCTGATCACCGTTCGCGGGGCGCGCCTGCTGGCGCAAGCCGAAGTCGTGCTGTACGACGCCCTGGTCACTCCCGAGATGCTGGCCCTGTGCAGCCAGGCCGACCTGATCTCGGTCGGCAAACGCTCCGGCCAGCGTTCCGCGGCGCAGGCCGACATCAACGGTCAACTGGTCGATTGCGCGCGCCGCTATCAACGCGTGGTGCGCCTCAAGGGCGGCGACCCGATGCTGTTCGGCCGCGCCGACGAGGAACTGCGCGCACTGGAAGCCGAGGGCATCGACGTCGAGATCGTCCCCGGCATCACCACCGCCGTGGCCGCCGCCGCCGCGACCAAGCAGCCGCTGACCAAGCGCGGCGTGGCACGCAGCGTCGCCTTCTTTACCTCCAGCACCGCGCCCGACCAGCCCGACCACCCCGCACTTCCCGAAACCGATACCCTGGTCCAGTACATGGGCGGCCGCGAAGCCGCTGCCACCGCCGAACGCCTGCTGGCCGAGGGCCGCCGCACCGACCTGCCGGTGGTGGTGGTCGAAAACTGCAGCCGTCCGGATGAGCGCATCCTGCGTTTGACGCTGGCAACGCTGGCGCATGGGCTGGAGATGGCCCATGGGCCGATGCTGGTGATGATTGGGGAGGCTTTGCAGCGGCGGGAGTTTCAGGCGCCGGATGGGCCGGATGTGTTGGATACGCCAGGTTCCTGAGCCAGCATCTGGCTGGCCCAATTATTTGCGTTAGCTATAAGACCGTCGCGGGACCAGGGTGGGACATACCCTCTAGTCAGCCTTGGCAAGCACCTTCTCGTGCTCGTCCAGCTCCTGCTGCAAGCGCAAGGCCGCCGACCCGGTATCGAGCGCAATTCCGTTCAGCCGCTTCAGCGCCGCCGCCAGCCGCGTGCCGGCGCGGCCGCCGCATTCCCGCATATGCCAGATCGCCAGATCGCGCCGCATGGTGCCGACCTCGTCACGCAAGCCGGCCAGCATGCGGCGCAGGCTGCCGTCGGCATCGGCGGCCAGGTGCAGCATCGGGCCATCCATGGCGCCGCTGTCGAGGTGGTCCGACATGATGTCGATGCGTGCCCGCATGCGCAGCAGGCGTAGCGCCATGCGGTCGAGGCGGCGTGCGCACAAGTGCTCGACGAGCGGGCGCGGCAGGGATTGGCGAACGGTGGCGAGCAGGTGCGCGAGAAATGTGGGCATGGGATGCGGGCGTGTGGGGGCACCGGGGAGTGTCGACGGGGATGCCGACACTGTCCATGCGGAGAACGGGGTGGGAGGTATGATGGGGCGCAAAGCTTGGCCTCAGCCGGCCCAATGGGTGTAATCGATCCCGTTCTGAATACTGCCCACCACCTGCGCCTGGTTCTCCGCGCTCTCGCTGAAGTTCACCAGCACCTCCGCCCGCGACACGATCTGCAGCGACGACACCCAGAAATCGTAGCCCGCCCCTTCCGCCGGCCGGTGCAGCACGTTCTGGTATAAGGCCTGCACGAAGTCGGCGTCGCTCACGTGGGCGCCGTACAGGTCGGCAAATTCCTGGCTGCCGACGAAGCTCCGGGCCGCCCCCTGCAGGGTTTCGCCGTGGTCGAGCGTCTCGATCCAGTAGCCCAGGCCGGCCTTGTCCGGGGTGCGATCGAAGGCGGCCTGGTACAGGCGGTAGGCCTGGCCGGCGGTGCCGTCGATGTCGAGCGCCACCATGCCGTCGCCGAACTGCAGGCGCTCGATGTGGTTCAGGGTCGCGTGGCTGCCGGCGGCGTCGGTGACCGAAAAGCCGTTCTCCTCGTGCGTCACCGTGAAGCTGGCGCGCGCCGCGTTGTAGACGGCGGTGTCCAGGCCATCGCCGCCATCCAGGGAAAGTGCTCCGGAAGGCAAGCTGAAGACATTGTCGGCGGCATCCCCGGCAATGGCCGGCAGGTCCGGCGCCGTCGTCAGCGCGCCCGATCCCGGTGCGCCGGCGTGGGACGCAGCGGCATCGGGAGTGTGGCCTTGCAGCACGCGCATCTCGACGCCGACGCTGCCGTCTGCCGCGGTATCGATCCAGGTGGTGACGAAGCCGCCGCCGGCCAGCGCGCTGACGTCGGCACCCGACTGGTCGCCGGCGCGGTGCTGGTTGACCGCGAATTCCTGCTGGTCGAGCGCATGTCCGTCGGCGCCGAAACGGCGGCCATAGATACCGTTGCCGTCGTCGTCGCCGCCCTGCCAGGTGAGCACGAAGCCGCCGTCGGACAGCGCCGCCACCGCCGCGTCGTAGCGCCCGCCGCCGGATTGCACGTTGGCCTGGGTCAGCTCGCCCACCGCATGGCCGCTGCCGTCGAAGCGCTGGAACCAGATGTCGCTGATCGAAAAGCCGTGCGGGTCGTTCAGGTAGCTGTCCCAGGCCACGACGAAGCCGCCCCCTGTCAGCGCGGCCACGTGCGGCAGCGGCGCCGCGGTGCTGATGCTGGCCGCGTAACCATCGCCGCTGGCAGCAAAAGCCGGGCCGCCGTTCAGAGATGCATAGACGTTGCCATCGTTGATCTCGCCCCAGGCCAGCAGGTAGCCGCCCTCTTCCAGGGCCACGATCTCCGGACTGTACGCCGAACCCAGCGCGCCGCTGTCGTGCATGGTGCCGATGGCATGGCCGTCGCTGGCCGCCTGTTGCAGGTGGACCGCGCCGCCGCTGCGCCAGCCCACCACGAAGCTGCCGTCGGCCAGCGTCGCCACCGTCGGCATCCCGGTATCGCCCACTGCGCCGGCCGCGCCCGCGTCCAGCACATGTTCGGCGCCGGCGCTGCCGTTGGCTTCGACCACGCGGTAGGCGATCCGGTCGGCACCGCCATCGTTGGCCGTGTAGGCCACCACGAAACGCCCGTCCGCCAGTGCGCTCACGGCCGGCTCCCATGCAACCGCATGACCATCGGGCCCATTCGGGGTCAGAGCAAATTCGGCACCGAGCGCATTGCCGCTGGCATCGCGCAGCTGCGCCTGCAAACCCTGCCCCGGCCCCTGCCACACCGCGACGAGGCCGCCGCCCGACAGGGTGGCGACCGACGGGCCGGCATGCCAGGCATCGCTGGCGGCACCGAGTTTGGCCTCGCCCGTGAAGCCCGCCAGGTCGCGCGTGCTGCCGTCTTCGACGGTGTAGGTGAGCGTGCGCGTGACGCCGGTATTCGGCAGCGGCTTGCCGCTGGCGTCGACCTGATAGCGGTCATAGTAATGCAAGGTCGCTGCCACCGCGCCACCGCTGGCCGGCAGCAAGGCGGCATTGGCGATGACCAGGCGCCCGCTGGTGTCGAGCGCCGCATCGTAGGCAACCGCGAACAGGCCGGGCTGCGACTGGCTGTCGATCACCCAGCGGCCGCCGGTGAGCGAGCCGGTGTCGATAGGCGCCAGCACGTCGGCCACGTCGCCGGCCTGCATGGTCGTGAACAGGATGTCGTAGCTGCCGGTCAGGCCGACCGGCTGGCTGTCGGCGACCACGGTGTTCTCGGCCGTGACGACGCTGCCGTCGGCCAGGCGGTAATGGACGTTGAAGCTGTCCGGCGTGACGGAATCGCCGGCCTGGCGGTCCTGGAAGCGCCACAGCACCGCACCGGCGGCGCCGCTCACCGGCACATAAGCGGATACATAAGCGCCTTGCGCGTCGATTGGCAGTGCGTAATTGGTCCAGGTCTTGCCCGCATCCAGGCTGGTTTGCAGGTCGCCGCGCGAAGCGGCCTGGCCGAGGCTGCTGGAAGCGTCGAAGGCGACGGCGCTCACCGGCGCGGCGCCGGTGGGCGTGGCCCCGGCATAGCTCCACGTATAGCTGGCGTAGCCCGGGCGGACGTTGATGATGGTGGCAGGAGTGGTCATGGCGGATGGCTCGAAGAAAACAGGACATGCTGCCGCGCCTGGCCTTGGGGCAAACGCGCGGAACTGATGAGCATTATGATTCCGCATAGCAAATCAAAATGCAATGCAGAAATTATTTTCGATATCGAGCTGGCGCCGAAAACCAACGTTCCGTTAGCGCCGCGACCACGGAGTTAATGAAAAAAATGTTATCCGCGACAACACAGATAATGAACCGGATACCGATCAGGCCGGGAGTGCCGCGATGCAGTAGGCGGCCATCGCTGCCAGCACGCCGGGATCTTCGCCCACCGCCGGCACGGTCGAGAAGGCGATGTCCGGGTAAGCCGCGCGCAAGCTCTCGAGCAACTGAGGCAGGTCGCGCAGCAGGTGCCCGCCCTGCCCCAGGAACACCGGCACCACGACCACCTCGCGCACGCCGGCGGCGGCCAGCGCCGCCACCTCGTCCGGCAGGGTGGGCGTCATCAATTCCAAAAAGGCGAGCGAAACGGTGCAGTCAGGACGCTGCTGCGCCGTGAGTTCGCGCAGGCGCTGGAAAGGCGCGGCCCAGGAAGCGGCGCGGGCGCCGTGGGCAAACAGGACCAGGGCGCGTTCGTTTGGCATGCGCATCAGTGTCGCTCCACCCAGCGCAAGCCGCCGACAGCCAGTGCGAAGAACAGCAGGCTCGGTGCCACCGCCGTCAGGAAAGCCGGCCACGTCGACAGGATGCCGATGTGCGAGAACAGCGAGTTAATCAAGAGAAAGCTGACGCCGATCATGATGCCGATGAAGATCTTGAGGCTGACGCCACCGCTGCGCGCCTGCAGGTAGCCGAAAGGCAAGGCCAGCGCCATCAACACGAAGATCGAGAGCGGATCGAACAGCTTTTTCCAGAACGCGACCTTGAAGCGTTCGGTCTCCTGGCGGTTCTCGGCCAGGTGTCGCGTGTACACGGCCAGTTCGTTGGCCGACATGCGTTCCGGGTCCGAGCGCGAGACCGACAGGATCTTGGGCGTGATCTCGGAAGCCAGGTCGAGCGTCGGCAGCTTGCGCGTTTCGACCTGGGCCGTGTCCTGGCCGAAGCGCGACTGGATCGACACGCCGCTGGCGGCTGCGGAACCCGGCACCGGCAGCGTGCGGCTGTTGGTGAACAGCGTCTCGGTGACGTCCTGCAGGCGCCAGGTGCCGTTGCCGCTGAAGCTGGCGCCGGCCGCCGTGATCATGGCGCGCATGCGCATGCTGCTGTCGAATTCGTACAGGCGCACGTCGACCAGCTGGCCGTCGGGACGAATCTGGCGCGCGTTGAAGAAGCGCGAGCCGGTCACCGGGCCGGCGGCGCCGTCGGCGCCGTCGGCGTGGATCGTGTCCTTGGTCCACATGCCGGAGCGGAATTCGGACGACACGGTGGCGCCCTTGGCCGACAGGCGAATGCGCTCGGCCAGGGGCGCGGTGCGCGGCGTGATCAGTTCGCCGAAGATGAAGGTGATGATCACGAACACGGCGCCGATCCTGAACAGCATCATGGCCGCCATCCGGGTCGACATCGACGAGGCGCGCATGATCGTGAACTCGGAGCTCTGCGCGAACTGCGCCATCGTGTAGATGGTGCCGAGCAGCGCCGCCACCGGCATCACGCGGTACATATTTCCCGGCATCAGCATCAGCACGTACAGCAGCGCGTGCTGCATCATGTAGCCGCCCTTGCCGACGTCGGGCAATTCCTGGGTCAGGTCCATGAAGGCGATCAGGGCCAGCAAGGCGACCAGCACAAAGGCGACCGCCTGGCTGATGTTGACGAAAAAGTAGCGTTGGAGGATCTTCATTTGGCAACCGCCTTGCCGGCCGCGCTCTGCAGCAGGCGGCGGCGCTTGAAGGCGTTCAGCAGCACCATTGGATGCAGTCGGTGGTTGACGTTCGTGCGCCAGGCGAACAGGCCCAGGGCCGCCAGCAGCACCAGCAAATGCAGCGGCCACCAGCCGGCGCCCAGGGCCAGCTTGCCCTGCTTGACGGCGGCTTCGGCGGCCTTGCTGAGGTTCAGGTAAGTGAAGAAGATCAGCAGCGCCAGGATCATGTTGGCCGAGGCGCCGGCGCGCGGATTCACGAAGCCCAGCGGGATCGCCAGCAGCATCAGCACCAGGCACATGATCGGCCAGGTGATGCGGTACTGGATCTCGGCGTCGCGGTACTGGTTCTTCGGCATGGCCAGCAGCACCGGCGTCGACATGCCGCCGACCCGGATGTCGCCCATCACCGGCACCTGGTTGGCGACGCGCATGCGATAGCGCTCGAACTCCATCGACTGGAAATCGGCGCGGCCCGGCGTGCCCGCGTAACGGCGGCCATTCTTGAGCACCAGGTACTGGCTGCCCTTGCCATCCGGCTCGATCACGCCTTCCTTGGCGACCACGGTGGTGGTCACCCCTTTTTCGACCGTATTCACGAACACGTTCTGGACCACGGTGTTGGTGCGCCCGCCGGTGCTCTCGACGAAGAACACGCGGTTGGCCGAGGCCGACTCGCGGAACTGGCCGGGGGCCACGCGCTGCAGGTCTTCGCGCTTCTCGAAGCGCTGCGCGAACTCGTTGCGTTTGAGCTCGGCCCACGGCATGACGTAGAAGGACAGCGCGGCGACGATGGCCACGATCGGCAGGCCGAAGGTGAGCACCGGCGCGATCCAGCGCACCAGCGACTGGCCCGAGGCGAACCAGACCACCATTTCGGAATCGCGGTAGCTGCGGGTGATCACCACCAGCACCGAAATAAAACTGGTGAGGATGAGGATGGTTGGCTGATAATTCAGCACCGCGAGGCCGATCAGGGCGAGCACGTCGCCGGAATCGACCTTGCCGCCGGCAGCCCGGCCCAGGATGGTGATCAGGGTCCAGGTGACGAGGATCGAAAACAGGACCGTGAAGGTCGCGCCGGCCACGCTGGCCAATTCACGCTGTAGGGCGCGTCGGAAAATCATTCGATAGTTATAATTGCAGGTTGAGTACTAAGCAGCATCCGTCGCAAGCACGGCCGAAAACACGAAACGGAGAATCAAATGGACTTTAGCATAAAAGCATTCGACACCAAAAACACGCTGGGCGCAGCCAAATCGGGCTGCATCGCCGTGGCGGTATTCGAGAACAAGAAACTGTCGGAGGCAGCGAAAACCCTCGATCTGAACGGCGCCATCACGGCGGCCGTCAAATCGGGCGATATCTCCGGCAAGCCCGGCTCGACCCTGCTTCTGCGCGGCGTGGCCGGCGTGACCGCGGCGCGCGTGCTGCTGGTCGGCGTGGGTGCCGACGACGCGATCAGCGAGAAGAGCTTCGCCGGCGCCGTGACGGCGACGCTGAAGGCTTTCACCTCGCTGGGTGCGCAAGATGCCATTATCGCATTCCCGCTGGAGAATGTGAAAGGCCGCGACCTGAACTGGGCAGTAAACAGCATCGTCATCGCCGCCAACGAAACGGAATTCCGCAGCGACGCGCAAAAGAGCAAGAAAGACCCGGCGATCACCGGCGTGCGCAAGCTGGCGCTGGCCGTGCCCGTCGCCACGCCGCAGCTGAAGGCCGTGCTGGCGCAAGCCACCGCGATCGCCAACGGCATGAACCTGACCAAGGAACTGGGCAACCTGTCGCCGAACGTCTGCACCCCGACCTACCTGGCCAATACCGCGCGCAAGCTGGCCGAGGACTATGGCTTCGACATCGAAGTCCTGGACCGCAAGCAGCTCGAAGCGCTGAAGATGGGGAGCTTCCTGTCGGTCACCCGCGGCAGCGAAGAGCCGCCGAAGTTCATCGTCCTGCGCCACAACGGCGCCAAACCGAAGGATGCACCGACCGTCCTGGTCGGCAAGGGCATCACCTTCGACACCGGCGGCATTTCGCTCAAACCCGGTCCGGGCATGGATGAAATGAAGTACGACATGTGCGGCGCCGGCTCGGTGCTGGGCACCTTCCGCGCGATCGGCGAGATGAACATCAGGCTGAACGTGATCGGCATCGTGGCTGCCTGCGAAAACATGCCCTCGGGCCGCGCCACCAAGCCGGGCGACATCGTCACCGCGATGAACGGCACCACCATCGAAATCCTGAATACCGATGCGGAAGGCCGCCTGGTGCTGGCCGACGCCCTGACCTACGCCGAGCGCTTCAAGCCGGCCGCCGTGGTCGACATCGCGACGCTGACCGGCGCCTGCATCGTGGCCCTGGGCCACCACAACTCGGGCCTGTTCACCCGCCACGACGACGTCCACGACGCCCTGGCCGCCGAACTGCAGGACGCGGGCACCCAGACCGGCGACACCGCCTGGCGCCTGCCGATCGGCGAGCAGTACAACGAGCAGCTGAAGTCGAACTTCGCCGACCTGGCCAACATCGGCAGCCCGGGCGGCGCCTCGTGCACCGCCGCGGCCTTCCTCGAGAACTTCACCCGCAACTACACCTGGGCCCACCTGGACATCGCGGGTACGGCGTGGAAGAGCGGCGCGGCCAAGGGTGCGACCGGGCGTCCGGTGCCTTTGCTGACGACTTTCCTGATGAACCGCGTGGGTGCCGGGCGCGTCTGAACACTGCCATTTAACCGTCGTCCCCGCCTGCGCGGGGCGACGTTGTTGAGGCGATGTTGTCAAAGCCAGTGTCAGAACACCACGTTCCCGTGTTCCGCGACCCCATCCCCACCCTCCTGGGCACCCCGCATCATGACGGTCAAGGTCGAAGGATAAGCCACCCCATCCCCCGCCTGCCGGTTCAGATAAGCATCCATCCCCAAGGTAATCGCGGCATTCCCGATCAGCTTGTCGGTATCGAACAGCGACGCGTTATGCGAAGCCGCCTGTTCGCGCGCTCTGCCCACGCCTTCGCGGGCGCAATCGATGCTCAGGGGATCGCGCGTGCGCTCCACCGTCACCCGGCCCGGCGCCATCACGAACCAGCGCCCGGCGCTATTGGACAGCACGCAGCCGACCCCCGCGACTTCGCGGTGACCGAGAATGGTATGGACTTCGAGCTGCTGCGTCGGCGCTTCGGCGCCCGCCATCACGCAACCGCCGAGGGCAAGGGCCAGCGCTGCAGCGCAAAAGGTATGGAAATAGTTGGACATGTCATCACCCGGAATGCATCTGCCCAGTTTACGGCAGTTTCCGTGAAGACATAAGCGGAATTGAGGGGTGAAAATGATAAACGACCTCGCGGGGAACCCGGGAGGTCGTTTATATGGTGAATTGTTATACAGCGGTATCGAGCGCCGAGAAACGCGGCACGCGCACGCCGTTCACCTCGACCGTTTCGAAAAATCCAGCGCGCGGACGCACCCAGGTGGCGCCGTCGTCCCCGCGGTACACGACCACGGGGGTATGGTCTGCCTCGAGGATGGCCTCGCAGACCACTTCGTAGACGCCGCCCTTGTAGTGGCGAAATCGTGGCAAAACCGGCCTCAGACTTTTTCTTCGGCCTGGGTACGCGCTTTTTTCTTCAGGCTCTGGATGACCTTGACGATGCCTTCGACGCCGGCGTTATCGTCGAGCTCGCTGAAGGCGTCGAGCACCTCGTTGAGCACGCGATTGCGCACCGCGGCCTCGTCGGCCTGCATCTTTTGCGGCGCAGGTTCCGCCGCTGCCGGCTTCTGTGCGGCCTCGGCGGCCTTCTGTCCATGGTCCAGCGCGGCTTGCCAGATCAGCCAGCGGCGCTGGGTTTCATATACCAGATACTCTTCCGGCTTATCCTCGCGGCGCCGGACAATGTGGCCATCGCGTTGGGCCCATGCTTCAAATGCTTGGCGCATTGCTGTCCTTTATTAAAGCTGTGTGCAAATCCATGCCTGCCGGATCCGCGATCGTTACACACTTGCCGGCAGCCGGACGGCGCCGGCCAAAGGCACCAATATCAAAGCAACGAATTGCTAGTGAATACTTGGCTCCGAAGAAATATAACAGTACCACAATATTTATTGGCTTACTGCAATTTTTTTCTTCCAAGAAGGAGACGATACGTAAATGCTTCTTCTCTTGCTGCGATTGTTACATCTTGACACAGTTCGGCCGAGCTTGCTAGTGCGCACTGTAATATTTACTTAGCGAACAATAATTCTACGACATCTGTGTTGCATCCTGCGCAAATAAACACGAATGCGGCGATTAATATTGAAATATGGCAACTATTGCAGGTTTTGACTCAAACCTTGATACTGCGCAAACTTGCACCGGACAGTCCGGTGTGAAATAACCGGTTTAATCAACATGAAGATAGCAACTTGGAACGTCAACTCGCTCAAGGTACGCTTGCCGCACCTGTTGCAGTGGCTGTCCACCTCCCCTGTCGATGTGCTCTGCCTCCAGGAGACCAAGCTCACCGACGACAAGTTTCCACTCGCTGAAATCGAGGCCGCCGGCTACCAGGTCGTGTTCAGCGGCCAGAAGACCTATAACGGCGTCGCCATCCTGTCGCGCCACCCGATTGCCGATGTGGTGCGCAACAACCCGCATTACCCGGACGAGCAGCAGCGCCTGATTGCCGCCACCATTGAAGGCGTGCGCTTCATTTGCGCCTACGTGCCCAACGGCCAGGCGGTGGGTTCCGACAAATACGAGTACAAGATGGCCTGGCTTGCGGCGCTGCGCGAGTGGGTACGCGAAGAAATGGCGGCGCACCCGCAATTCGCGATCCTGGGCGACTACAACATCGCGCCGGAAGACCGCGACGTGCACGATCCCGAAGCCTGGGCCGGCCAGATCCACTGCTCGGTGCCGGAACGCGAAGCGCTGCTGGCCCTGAACGGCCTCGGTCTCAGCGACGCCTTCCGCCTGTTCGAGCAGCCGGAAAAGCAGTACAGCTGGTGGGATTACCGCCAGATGGCCTTCCGCCGCAACCGCGGCCTGCGCATCGACCACATCCTGCTGTCCCCTGCGCTGACCGGGCGCTGCACGGCCTGCGTCATCGACCGCGAACCGCGCAAGTGGGAGCAGCCTTCGGATCACACGCCGGTTATCGCCACGCTGGCGTAAGCTGCCCAGGCCGCCTCACCGCCTGCGCCGCGACCTCGCATTCGGGCACCGGTTCGATGCCGGGCGCCGCGACGACGGCGCGGCGCGCTCGACATCGCCCTCGGCCATGTCCATGTCGTCGGCATAGAACTGGTAGTTGTTGCGGCCGGCTGCCTTGGCCTGGTACATGGCGGCGTCGGCCTTGCGCATCAGGCTGTCGACGTCGGCTCCATCGTCCGGATACAGGGCGATGCCGATCGAGGTCGAGGTGTGCAGGGTACGGCCTTCGAAGCTCACCGGCCCGGCCAGTGCCTCGATGATCTTGTCGCCCACCAGCGCGCACTCCTCCAGCGCGCGCACGCCCGGCACCAGCACCACGAATTCGTCGCCACCCAGGCGCGCCACGGTGTCGCTGGCGCGCACCACGCGGCACAGGCGGCGTGCGACTTCCTGCAGCAGGTGGTCGCCGGTGGCATGGCCGAGCGAGTCGTTGATGGCTTTGAAACGGTCGAGATCCAGGAACATCAGCGCCAGCCCGCGGCCGTCGCGCCGCGCCGCCAGCAGCGCGCGGTCCAGCCGCTCGGCCAGCAGCGCGCGGTTGGGCAGTCCGGTCAGGGCGTCGTGGTAAGCCATGTGGTGCACGCGCGCCTCGGCCTGGCGCCGCTCGACGATCTCGGCTTGCAGTTCGGCGGTGCGTTCCTGCACCCGCACTTCCAGCTCGTCGAGGAGGGCCTGGTTTTCCAGCAGCGCATTGCGCAGCGATTCCTCTGCGTGCTTCTTGCTGCTGCGGTCCTCGATCATCCAGATCATCGTGCCCTGCCCCATTTCGCCGGGATTGGCCGGGTAGCCGATGACGCTGACCCACATCGGCGTGCCGTCCTTGCGCACCATCGTGCACTCGCAGCGGAAGGGACGCCCTTCGGACAATGCGTCGTAGGCATGGCCGCCGAGCGTGCGGTAGTCCGCTTCGTCGACATACATGGAACGGGTGGAACGGCCAATGTATTCCGATTCGCCATAACCGAACATCTCGGCAAACCAGTGGTTGTAGCGGGTGAACACGCGTTCGCGGGTAAAGAAGATGCCAATGGTCGCACTCGTCATGATGGCCTGGACTTCGGTCAGGGCGCGACGCGCCTCTGTGATGTCTTCGACGATCCAGACGGTGCCGGCCTCGCGCGCGCTCATGTCCACCGCCTTGGCGCGGATGCGGCACCAGACCAGGGCTCCGTCGCGGTGGCGCAACTGGATTTCGTCTTCGAACAAGCCTCCGCCCACCAGCACACCAACCGCTGCCGCGACGAAGGCCTCGTACTGGGCGGGCGCGGCAAACAATTCGAGTGGGTTGCAATTGACGAGTTCGTCGGGTGTATAGCCCAGCATCGAGGCCATGCGCGGATTGCAGGACTTGACCAGGTTCGGCAAGGTGACGGCCACGCCAACCGGTGCGTGTTCCAGCACTGTGGCCTGGCGCAAGACCGTGCCGCGCAGATCGGCCTCGGTCTGGCTGCGGCAGGCGGCGCCGAACACGAAGGTGGCGCCGGGGCCGCATGCTGCCGGCAGCGGCCTGGCGCGCACCTCGACCACCCGGCCTGGCTGCCTGGTGCCCGTGGCGAGTACGGCTTCCCAACGGCCTTCGCGCGCGACATTCCCCGGCGCTGCGATGGCAAGCGCGGCGCTTGCCGTGAGTGTATCCGTGTCGAACAGATCAAGCAGGGTACGACCGTCGAGCGTGCCTGACAGTTCAGCCATCGCGGCGTTGGCCGCCCACACCCTGCCATGCGCGTCGCAGGCGCATGCGGGCGCGGCAATCAGCGCCAATGCCTCGACTACGAAAGCCGCTTTGCTCGTTACACGATCCATCCCTGGTTTCCATGCTCGAGATCCGCGACGGGACCTCTCTTGTCCGGGATGCATCATAACCGACCGAGCAGCAATTATTTACCAAAATGGAAATAAATGTTACACCGGTGATGCAAAGTGACAACGTTGCGTTGCAAATACCTTTAAAACGCGTCCGGCGGCACCCTCACCCAGCCCTCCATCAGCACGCGCGCACTGCGGCTCATCTCCGCTTTGGTGACGACCCAGTCGCCATCGACCTGGCGCGCCTCGGCGCCCACGCGCAGGGTGCCGGACGGATGGCCGAAGCGGACCGCCTCGTGCGCGCGTCCGCCTGCGGCCAGGCTGACCAGGGTGCCGGGGATTGCCGCCGCAGTACCGATCGACACTGCCGCCGTTCCCATCATCGCGTGGTGCAGCTTGCCCATCGACAGCGCGCGCACCAGCAGGTCGACGTCGCCCGCCCCGACCTGTTTGCCGCTGGAGGCGACGTAGTCGGCCGGCGGCGCGACGAAGGCGATCTTGGGCGTGTGCTGGCGCCGCGCGGCTTCTTCCAGGTGCACAATCAAGCCCATGCGCATGGCGCCGTAGGCACGGATCAATTCGAACATCGCCAGCGCCTTCGGGTCGCTGTTAATAGCGTCCTGCAGCTCGGTGCCGGTATAGCCGATGTCGGCCGCGTTGAGGAAGATGGTCGGGATGCCGGCGTTGATCATGGTCGCCTTGAGCATGCCGACGCCGGGCACCTCCAGGTCGTCGACCAGATTCCCGGTCGGGAACATGGCGCCGCCACCGCCTTCTTCTTCGGCCGCCGGGTCCATGAATTCGACGCGTACCTCGGCCGCCGGGAAGGTCACGCCATCCAGTTCGAAATCGCCCGTCTCCTGCACCTGGCCGTTCGTAATGGGCACGTGGGTGACGATGGTTTTATTGATGTTGGCCTGCCAGACGCGCACGGTGACCACGCCGTCCTGCGGAATGCGCGCCGGGTCGATGAAGCCGTTGCTGATGGCATACGGACCGATCGCGGCCGACAAATTGCCGCAATTGCCGCTCCAGTCCACGAAGGGCTTGTCAATCGAGACCTGGCCGAACAGGTAGTCGACGTCGTGGCCGGGCCGCGTACTCTTGGCAACAATGACGGTCTTGCTGGTGCTGGAGGTGGCACCGCCCATGCCATCGATGTGCTTGGCGTAGGGGTCGGGGCTGCCGATCACGCGCAGCAGGAAGTTGTCGCGGCCGCTGCCGGGCGTTTGCGCGGCCTCGGGCAGGTCTTGCAGGCGGAAGAAGACGCCTTTGCTGGTGCCGCCGCGCATGTAGACGGCGGGGATTTTCAGTTGGGGGGCGTGGGCCATGGTGTTCCAATAAGAGTTAACATCAGAACGTCGCCCCCGCGCCGGCGGGGGAGTCGTTTCCGGCAATGTCGGGAGCGACGGATCATAGCTTACCGGTGGGCGTTCAAGTGGCGAGCCATTACGCAGCCACCTTCGTCGATGCCAAGAAGTCCTGCGCAAACCGCTGCAGCACCCCGCCCGCCTCGTAGATTGACACTTCCTCGGCCGTATCCAGGCGGCAGGTCACCGGCACCTCGACAGTCTCGCCCGAGCGCCGGCGGATCACCAGCGTCAGGACCGCGCGCGGCGTGCGCTGGCCGACCACGTCGAAGGTCTCGGTGCCGTCGATGTCCAGGGTCAGGCGCGTCGTGCCCGGCTGAAACTCGAGAGGCAGCACGCCCATGCCGACCAGGTTCGTGCGGTGGATGCGTTCGAAGCCCTCGGCCACGATCGCTTCCACGCCTGCCAGGCGCACGCCCTTGGCCGCCCAGTCGCGCGACGAACCCTGGCCGTAGTCGGCGCCGGCGATCACGATCAGCGGCTGCTTGCGTTCCATGTAGGTCTCGATCGCTTCCCACATGCGCGTGACCTGCCCTTCCGGCTCGATACGTGCCAGCGAGCCCGCGCGCACGGCGCCGAAGTCGTCGCGCACCATCTCGTTCTTGAGCGTCGGGTTGGCGAAGGTCGCGCGCTGGGCCGTCAGGTGGTCGCCGCGGTGGGTGGCGTAGGAATTGAAATCCTCTTCCGGCAAGCCCATCTTGTGCAGGTATTCGCCGGCCGCGCTGTCCATCATGATCGCGTTCGAGGGCGACAGGTGGTCCGTGGTGATGTTGTCGCCCAGCACCGCCAGCGGGCGCATGCCCGCAAGCGAGCGTTCGCCGGCCAGCGCGCCTTCCCAGTAGGGCGGACGGCGGATGTAGGTGCTCATCGGGCGCCAGTCGTACAGCGGCGACACGGCCTCGCCCGTGCTTTCCTGGCGCGCGAACATCACGTCGTACACGTTGCGGAACTGTTGCGGCTTGACCGATTGCGCCACCACGGCGTCGATCTCTTCGTCGCTCGGCCAGATCGACGCCAGCGTGACCGGGGTGCCGTCGGGGTCCACGCCGAGTACATCCTTCTCGATGTCGAAGCGGATCGTGCCCGCGATCGCATACGCCACCACCAGCGCCGGCGAAGCCAGGAAAGCTTGCTTGGCATACGGGTGGATGCGGCCGTCGAAATTGCGGTTGCCCGACAGGACCGCGGTCGCGTACAAATCGCGCTCGATGATTTCCTGCTGGATGGCCGGATCGAGCGCGCCCGACATGCCGTTGCAGGTGGTGCAGGCAAAGGCGACGATGCCGAAGCCCAGCTGTTCCAGCTCGGGCAGCAGGCCCGCCTCTTCCAGGTACAGCGCCACCGCCTTGGAGCCCGGCGCCAGCGAAGACTTGACCCAGGGCTTGCGCAGCAGGCCCGCCTTGTTCGCATTGCGCGCCAGCAGGCCGGCGGCCACCATGTTGCGCGGGTTGTTGGTGTTGGTGCAGCTGGTAATCGCCGCGATGATCACGGCGCCATCCGGCATGCGCCCCGGCTCGTTTTCCACGACGCCGGCGATGCCATGTGCCGCCAGTTCCGAGGTCGGCACGCGCCTGTGCGGATTGGACGGACCGGCGATGTTGCGCACCACGGTCGACAGGTCGAAGTGGAGCGTCCGCTCGTACCCGGCATTCACCAGCGTGTCGGCCCACAGCCCGGTCTCTTTCGCATACAGCTCGACCAGCTTCACCAGCTCGTCGTCGCGGCCGGTCAGCTTGAGGTAATTGATGGTCTGCTCGTCGATGGCGAACATGGCGGCGGTGGCGCCGTATTCCGGGGCCATGTTGGAGATCGTCGCGCGGTCGCCCAGGGTCAGGCTGGCGGCGCCCGGACCGTGGAATTCCAGATAGGCGGAGACGACCTTGGACTTGCGCAGGAACTCGGTCAGCGCCAGCACGATGTCGGTGGCGCTGATGCCGGGCTGCGCCTTGCCGGTGAGCTCGACGCCGACGATGTCCGGCAGGCGCATCCAGGAGGCGCGGCCCAGCATCACGCTCTCGGCTTCCAGGCCGCCCACGCCGATCGCGATCACCCCCAGCGCATCGACCATCGGCGTGTGCGAATCGGTGCCGACCAGGGTATCCGGGAAGGCCACGCCATCGCGCACCTGCACCACGGGGCTCATGCGCTCCAGGTTAATCTGGTGCAGGATGCCGTTTCCGGGCGGGATCACGTCGACATTTTGAAAGGCCTTCTTGGTCCACTCGATGAAATCGAAACGGTCTTCGTTGCGGCGGTCCTCGATGGCGCGGTTCTTGGCAAAGGCGTCCGGATCGAAGCCGCCGCATTCCACCGCCAGCGAGTGGTCCACCACCAGCTGGGTCGGCACCACCGGATTGACCAGGCGCGGATCGCCGCCCTGCAGGGCGATGGCATCGCGCAGACCGGCCAGGTCGACCAGTGCGGTCTGGCCCAGGATGTCGTGGCACACCACGCGCGCGGGGAACCAGGGGAAATCGAGATCGCGCTTGCGTTCGATGAGTTGCTTGAGCGAGGGCACCAGCGCCTGCGGCTCGCAGCGGCGCACCAGGTTCTCGGCCAGCACGCGCGAGGTGTAGGGGAGCTTGTCCCAGGCGCCGGCCTGGATGTCGTCGACGGCGGCACGGGCGTCGAAGTGGTGCAGCTTGGTGCCGTGCAGGGGTTTGCGGTAGTTGCTGTTCATGATGAGTTCTAAGTTGACTCGTCGTTCCCGCGGAGGCGGAAACCCAGGTTGCACGCGTTTCGGTAGCGCCAGCAGAACCTGGATACCCGCCTTCGCGGGGATGACGGTTTCAAGGGCGCGGGTAATCTTTTGCGGCAGTCAGTAGCACTTGCTGCCTGTTGCTCCAGCTTACTTCCGCTCCGCCAAAGGCACAAACCGCAAATCCTCCGGCCCCACATAATTCGCGCTCGGCCGGATGATCTTGTTATCGATCCGCTGCTCGATCACGTGCGCCGCCCAGCCCGAGGTCCGCGAAATCACGAACAGCGGCGTGAACATCGCCGTCGGCACGCCCATCATGTGGTAAGACACGGCGGAGAACCAGTCCAGGTTGGGGAACATCTTCTTCACTTCCCACATCACGGATTCCAGGCGTTCGGCGATATCGAACATCTTCATCGAACCGGCGCTCGAGGACAAGCTGCGCGCGACTTCCTTGATCACTTTGTTGCGCGGATCGGAAATCGTGTACACCGGGTGCCCGAAGCCGATCACGACTTCCTTGTTGGCGACGCGGTTGCGGATGTCGGCCTCGGCTTCGTCGGCATTCTCGTAGCGCTTCTGGATGTCCAGGGCGACTTCGTTGGCGCCGCCGTGCTTCGGCCCGCGCAGCGCGCCGATGGCGCCGGTGATCGCCGAGTGGATGTCGGAACCCGTGCCGGCGATCACGCGCGCGGTGAAGGTCGAGGCGTTGAACTCGTGCTCGGCGTACAGGATCAGCGAGGTGTGCATCGCCTTGACCCAGTCTGGCGGCGGCGCGAAGCCGTGCAGCAGGTGCAGGAAGTGGCCGCCGATCGAATCGTCGTCGGTTTCCGCCTCGATGCGCTTGCCGTTGTGGCTGTAGTGGTACCAGTACAGCAGCATCGATCCAAAGGAGGCCATCAGGCGGTCGGCGATATCGCGCGCGCCGGCGATGTTGTGGTCATCCTTTTCGGGCAGCACGCAGCCGAGCGTCGAGACGCCGGTGCGCATCACGTCCATCGGATGGGCACCGGCCGGCAGCGCTTCCAGCGCCGCCTTCACCGCCTGCGGCAAACCGCGCAGCGACTTCAGCCTGGCTTTATAGCCGCGCAGCTCGGCCTCGTTCGGCAGCTTGCCGTGCACCAGCAGGTAGGCGATCTCCTCGAATTCGCAGGCATCGGCCACGTCCAGGATGTCGTAGCCGCGGTAATGCAGGTCGTTGCCGGAACGGCCCACCGAACACAGGGCCGTGTTGCCGGCGGCGACACCGGACAGGGCAACCGATTTCTTCGGCTTGAAAGCAGGCGTATCGGACTGGGTAGCTTTATCGGTCATATCGAAATCTCCGTATTTATTTGGCTTATTTGGCTTTGTTCTGGGCAAACAAGGCATCGAGCTTCTGCTCGAAGCTGTGATAGTCGATGCGGTCGTATAGTTCAGCGCGGGTCTGCATGGTGTCGAGCACGTTCTGCTGGGTACCGTCGCGGCGGATCGCCGTGTAGACGTTCTCGGCCGCCTTGTTCATGGCGCGGAAGGCCGACAGCGGGTACAGCACGATGTCGACATCGGCGCCCTTCAGCTCCTCTACCGTGAACAGCGGCGTGCTGCCGAATTCGGTGATGTTGGCCAGGATCGGCACCTTGACCGCATCCTTGAACTGCTTGTACATGGCGAGGCTCGTGATCGCTTCCGGGAAGATCATGTCGGCACCGGCTTCGACGCAGGCGACGGCACGCTCGACGGCCTTGTCGAGGCCCTCGACGGCCAGCGCATCGGTGCGCGCCATGATCACGAAATCGTCATCCGTACGGGCATCGGCGGCGGCCTTGATGCGGTCGACCATCTCGCCCTGGCTGACGATTTCCTTGCCCGGACGATGGCCGCAGCGCTTGGCGCCGACCTGGTCTTCGATGTGGCAGGCGCCGGCGCCGGCCTTGATCAGCGAGCGGACAGTCCTCGCCACGTTGAAGGCGGAGGCGCCGAAACCGGTGTCGACGTCGACCAGCAGCGGCAAATCGCACACGTCGCTGATGCGGCGCACGTCGATCAGCACGTCTTCCAGGCCCGAGATGCCCAGGTCCGGCAAGCCCAGCGAGCCGGCCGCGACGCCGCCGCCGGACAGGTACATCGCGCGGTAGCCGGCGCGCTTGGCCAGCAGCGCGTGGTTGGCATTGATGGCGCCGACGACTTGCAGCGGGTGTTCTTCCTGGACGGCAAGGCGGAATGCGGCACCTGCGGAATAGTGGCTCATGAGCTTGGATCCTTTCGTTGTAGCGCGTAGTGAAATATGAAAGAGCAAGTCGCAAGGAGCGTGCCAGCGCCTGTTCCGGCCCCATCGACTGATTTTCAAGGACTTGGGTGCATGCGGCAAGCATGTTTCAGGTTTCGCTTGTTTCACCCTGTTTCACTTTGAAACGATGTTTCGAAACCGAACCGCGGCTTGCTGCATATATGCATTGCTTTGTCGTTGACATAGTTCAATAACTTCAACAAAATTTCCAAACGCCATATTTTCGAGGACCCCATGTTCAAGATTCGTCAGACCGGCCTGCTGGCCGCCGTGCTCATCACCTGCGCCACCGCCCACGCCGAACCGGTCGATGCGAACACCATCAACCGCATCGCCGACGAAGGCTACAACCGCGGTCAGGTCGCCACCCTCGCTGCCTACCTGAGCGACCGGATCGGCGGCCGCATGACCAACTCGCCGGCCATGCGCAAGGCCGAGAAATGGACCCAGCAAACCTTCAGCAGCTGGGGCCTCAAGAATGTGCATGCCGAAGGCTACGATTTCGGCCGCGGCTGGTGGATCGAATCGGCCAGCGCCCGCATGGTGGCGCCGCGCCCGCTGGCCTTGAGCGCGATCCCGGTAGCCTGGACGCCGCCGACCCGCGGCACCCTCAGCGCCCCGGTCCTCGTCGCCCCCATCCGCCATGTGCGCGACCTGGCGGCGTGGAAAGGCAAAGTCAGGGGCAAGATCGTGCTGGTGAGCTATCCGGACGACGCCAAGGACGGCACCACCGTGCCGTTCAAGCGCTACGACGAAGCGGAACTGGGCAAGCTGTCGACCTACGACCAGCCGCACTACGACCCGGACCAATCGTTCGACCTGTATAAAAAATACTTCGAACTGGCGCGCGAGATCGACCGCTTCATGGCGGCCGAAGGCGCGCAAGCGCTGGTGAAAATGTCTTACCGTAACGGCGGCCTGGTCCAGGGCGAAGGCTATTTCCACCGCAAAGGCGAAACCGTCGCGCTGCCGGCCGTCGAAATGGCGGCCGAAGATTACCGCAGACTGGCAAGGCTGGCGAAAGTCGGCGAAGTCAAACTAGAACTGAACAGCAATGTCCACTTCGACGACCATGACATGAACGCCTACAACATCCTGGCCGAGATCCCTGGCAGCGATCCGCAGGCCGGCTACGTGATGGCCGGCGCCCACCTCGACAGCTGGGTGGCCGGCGACGGCGCCGCCGACAACGGCGCCGGCTCGGTGGTGGTGATGGAAGCGGCGCGCATCCTGGCCCAGCTGGGCGTCAAACCGAAGCGCACCATCCGCTTCGCCCTCTGGAGCGGCGAAGAACAAGGCCTGCTGGGCTCGCTCGCCTATATCAAGCAGCACATCGCGACGCGCCCGCGCCCGACGTCTGCTGCAGAGGCCAAGGTGCCGGAATTCCTGTGGGAGACGTACCCGATCACGCCCCTGCCCGGCTTCAAGGACATGTCGGCCTACTTCAACCTCGACAATGGCTCGGGCAAGATCCGCGGCATCTACGCCGAGGGTAATTTCGCTGCGATGCCGGTGCTGCGCGAGTGGTTGTCGCCATTCGCGAGTTTAGGCGCCGATAAGGTCGTCGCGAAAAAGACCGGCGGCACCGACCATGAAATCATGGCGGGGATGGGCTTGCCTGCTTTCCAGTTCATCCAGGATCCGCTGGATTACGGCAGCCAGGTGCACCATTCGAATCTGGATACCTATGATCATTTGCGCACTGAGGATTTGCGGCAGGCTTCGGTGATCATGGCGACGGTGTTGCTGCAGGCGGCGGAGAGCGATACGCCGATGCCGCGGAATGTGTTGCCGAAGCAGCCGACGGCGACGGATCCGTTCCGTTATCGGGATCCGGCGAAGGAGTAGTCGTGTAGGTCCGCCTCGGTGAGGGCGAAGCGGACTACTGGACGGGATGCATCAAGCGCGCGGCGGCATCTTTTTGAATGGTAACAGCCTGTGCGCGATGCGCTCTCCTGTGTTCTGCAGACGTTGCACGGCTGTCGGTGGCGTGAGCCAGTCGAGGCGCCGCGCGAAGTGGCTGACGCCAGGCAGATCCACCCCGAACAGTTGCTGGCGCTGAGGCGAAGCTGCGAAGCGCGTCAGGTCGCTTGGCGCCCCGCTCGGCTTGGCTTTCATCCAGAAGTGTCCATAGGTGTAGATGAGCGAGGTGCGGACTTGATCCGTGCGGTTGTCCTCGGCCATGTGCAAGACGTGCGTGTTGAACAGCACAGCGTCGCCCGCGCGCGGCACGACGCGTGCAACAGCGGACGAACTGGCAAGCGTGGGCCGGTGCGGGTTGACGTAAGCGGGCGGAAAATGCTGACTCCCCGGAATGAAGGCCAGGCACCCTTGTTCGGGGAGCAGGTCTTCGAAAAAAATGTGCAGTTTTACCAGGAAGTTCGGCGTATGGGCATGATTTACGCCCAGCATGTTCACGACGTCGGAATGGAAGGGGCTGGTGAATGTGGGTCCTGGATAGAACAGCCGGGCAATCGTTTCGTTGAGCGCCAGATCTTCCCCGACCGTCATCCGCAGGAGCGGAAAGAGAGCCGGCAAGTCGACGAGATCGACGAAGACCGGATCGGCGTCCAATATGGAAGGCAGGTCGATGAAACGGGCCCCGGTGCGGAGACTCTGCTCGGTCGTGGCCGCATGACGGTCGCGCGCAGCAAAGAAGGCCTCGCGTACGCGTTCGACCAGGGCGGAATCGAGCAATCCAGGCAGGTGTACGTAACCCTGGCTGTCGAATTGCAGTTTCAGGTCAAGCAGGTTATCCGAGCTATACATCGTGTTCAGTAGTATGAGATATGGTCATTTGGGTTCATTTGGCGCGACCGCATGCGGTTGATCGGCCGATGCCCGAACGCCGCGCCGGTGTCGCGGCACCTTTTTGCTGCAGCATTCTTCGTAGAGCGCAGCGTAGGCAGAGGCCATCGCATCGACGCTATAGCGATCTCCGACATGCGCTCGCCCCGCCGCGCCGTGTGTCCGGCGTAGTACCGGATCGTCGATATAGGCTTGCAATGCATCGGCCAGTTGCTGCACATCGCCAGGCTCGACGAGAAGGCCCGATTGCCCATCGAGGACAAGCCGGGGAATCCCGCCGACGCGAGTGGCGACCACTGGCAGCGCTGTCGCCATCGCTTCGAGGATGGTAACCGGCATCGCCTCCGAGCTGGACGGCAGAACAAATATCGACAAGGTGCGCAGGATGTCGGCCACATCGGCCCGCGCGCCCGGCAGCCAGACACGGTCGGCCCAGCCTTCCCGGGCCACACTGTCACGCATTGCCTGGAATAAAGGCCCGTCGCCGACAATGACAAGACGCAGGTCGCAGGCTGGCGCCGGAAAGCGCCCGAGAAGGACCCGGAAGGCCTCCAGCAGGACGGCGTGATTCTTGATACGGTCCGCACGCCCCACTGTGCCAATGCACAGGCGGTGCGGCATTGCTGCATCCACATGCTGAGCTGGAGCGTAGTGCGAGGTATCGACGCCGTTGGGGATCATGACGATCTTGCGCGGCGCAATCCTCACAACCCGGTGCAGCCAGTCTACAAGATCGTCCGACACTGGCACGAAAGCCGCGATGAAAGGGCTGACCATCCATCGCAAGAGATTATATTTCCGGTGCCTGCCATCGATTTCGACGCTGTCACGGCCATGTTCGGCATGGATACGAACCGGCACACCGGCCAGCAGTGCCGTCAGATTGTATTCAATGGTGCCGATGTTGTAGGTGTGGATAATCGCTGGACGCAGCCGGCGCAGCAGCTTCCACAGCTTCACATGCGTGCCCAGACTCTGCCCCGGTAACTTGTTCAATACATATACGGTAACACCGGCAGCGCGAATACGATCTGCATAATCGGTATAGTCCGTCAGGGAAATCACTGCATGCCGATAGCGATCGGCCGGCATATGCTTGACGCATTCGGTCAGCACGGTCTGCAAACCGCCGCACTCGAAACGGTACAAAACATGTACCACGAGGCGCGCATCTCTGCTTGCAGGATCTTTCATTTTATAAACCTCGCCACGACAGCGCGGCATGGTCCGGCGTTGCAAACCGTGTTGCCTGCCGAAACACGTGCAATTGCCCGCGCGTGGTGTCTGCCCAGCTGAAGCGTTCCGCATAAGCACGCGTTGCCCCACGGTCAGGATAATGCGCCCTCAGTTGCTGCACGCCCGCAGAAACGCCCTCTGCCGACAAGCTGGGCATCAATACGCCTGCCGCCGGGGTCTGCACGACTTCAGGCGTCCCCCAGACATTGCTGGCAATGACAGGCGTACCGCAGGCCATGGCTTCGAGCAAGACATTGGCCCAGCCCTCGCGGCTCGATGCAAGCACGAGGGCATCGGCGGCACCGTAGTAGTCGCGTAACTGGGCCTGTGGCATCGCGCCGAGGAAGACCACGCGGTCCGCCACACCGAGTTCACGTGTCAGTTTTTGCAATTTCTTCAGGTCGCGTCCACTTCCGGCGATCAGCAGACGCACGTCTGGCAAAGCCGGCAGAGCCGAGATGATGAAATTGTGACCTTTGCGCGGGTCGAGGTGGCCTACTGATAATAATGTGAATCCATCGACACCTAGCGCGCTGCGCATTGCAACGCGATCAATCGGCCGGAACAGATTCAGATCCACCCCATTGCGCAGCGTCGTAATACGTTTGCCATCGAGCCCCAAATCGATCATCTCGGTGCGCAAGGCTTCGCACACGCTGATCATGCCCGCCGAATTCTCCGCAGCCCAGCGAATCATCCGGCGACTGAATGGGTAGCGTGGAATCAGGTTGATATCGCTGCCAAGTGCAGAAATCACCACCGGCTTTCGAAAGTATTTGCCGAGCATGATCGCCGCCACGCCATCGGGATAGAAATAATGCGCATCGATCACATCGAAATCATAGCCCTCGTCCAACAGACGTCCGATGGTGCCCCTGGCCGAATAAGCGAGGCTATACGGTGTGATGCGCATGCCCAGTTTGGGCACGACAGCATAACGCGGGTGAAATACTTCTATACCGATACGCGTTTCCGTCAGCGGTGCGTTGGCCATGATGGCATATTGCGAAAACACCGAGTGCTTGAATGGAAACCATGGGACAGGCGCGACCACTTTGGCCTGCATTTCACCGGTTGCCAGTTGATGGCGCAATGTAGTCTCGGTGAAAATCCCGTGATGCGGTTTCGCTGCATTAGGAAACAAGGTCGTGAACGTCAATATTTTCATGGATGGCGCTAGCAAGGCGCCGGTAGCGCTCATGAGAAATCGTTCAATATTTTCCCATTACAGTTACAATAATGCAACAAATAAATAATTTCGCAAATCCGCGTTTCCTTTATTTCGCTGCGCCATATGGCTGCAATCCAGTAGTCCAGCTGCCCTTACCTATGCCATGAATCTACCTACCGATGTCCGTTGTCTGCTCATCGCGAGCATGTTTCCACCCATTCACGGCGGTTCAGCCGTCGTGTATCACAACTTGTGCCAGTCCATGCCCAGAGGGAGTATCCGGGTATTGACTGCAAAAAAGAACTATATCGACAACGCCATCGTAGCCGGGTGGGAATCGCATGATGCGTCGGCGTCTTATCCAATCGACCGCATCGACTTTCTACGCCCGCGCATTCTGCCGGCACCGCCGAATGCACTCGTTTCCGCATGGCGCTTGCTATTCCAGGATCTACCCGTTTATAGCAAAGCCCTGCTCTCCGCGGCACGCATCGTCAAGGCCCACAAGATCAACGTCATCTGCGTAGGGGAAATCGGGACCGCCAGCTGGCTAGCTATGGCACTCAGAAAATTGTACGGGATCAAAGTTCTGATGTATGTCCACGGAGAAGAAATCACGACGGCGAGTGGCGGACGCTTTTCAGGCAACAAGAGGGCAAGCTATTTGCAAAGCGCCGACAAAATTGTCGCCGTAAGTGAATTTACGCGCAATGCCTTGATGACTCTCATGCATGTGAAATCGGAATCGATTGCCCTGATACAAAATGGCGTGGACATCGCGCGCTTCACGCCGGGCTCCCCTAGTCCGGAACTTCTACAACGACATAAGCTCAGCGGAAAGAAAGTAGTCCTCAGTGTGGGACGTCTTGTGGCACGTAAAGGGATCGATAAAGCCATCCCTGCTTTTCAGCGGGTTCTGCACAAGCACCCTGAAACACATTACCTGATTGTCGGGGATGGTCCCTTACGTCCGGAAATCGAGCGTCTTATCATCGATGCGGGCCTGCAAAAAAACATCACGCTGGTCGGTAAGGTTAGCGACGCCGAATTGCTTGCTTATATGCGCCTGTGCGATGTGTTTTTGCTGCCCAACCGCACTTTGGAAAACGGCGACACCGAAGGTTTCGGACTTGTTTTTCGCGAAGCGAATGCATGTCATAAGCCGGTTATCGGTGGCCGTGCCGGCGGCGTTGTCGAAGCGATCAGGGAAAATGAAAGTGGTCTGCTGGTCGATGGTAACGATGTCGGAAAGATTGCTGCAGCCATTACCCGGGTTCTGGAAGACGATGCGTTGGCGGAGCGCCTGGCCAAGGGTGGCCTGGCACTGGCACGCAAGAACGACACGATATCTGTGGCACAGCGCTTCATGCATGCATGCGCGAGTATGCTGGACAGTGCCAATCGCTGACTGATTCACGAAAAAATGGCCCGGTCAACGCATCGACCGGGCCATTTTCCAGAGAGCTTTACAGATCAGTGCGCCGACGCGCCCGCCGCTCCAATCCCGGTTTCCGAACGCACTTCCTGCGCCTCGAAACCAGCCTTGTCGATGGCCGCACGCGGACCATTATCGGTCACCGAGAACAGCCACACGCCAACGAAACCAACGATCATCGAGAACAGTGCCGGCGAGGTGTACGGGAAGATCGCGGCCTTGTTGTGGAACACGTCGACCCACACCGATTTCGACACCACGGTCAGGCCGACGGCCGTGATCAGGCCGAGGAAGCCGCCGACGGTGGCGCCGCGGGTGGTGCAGCCTTTCCACAGGACCGACATGAACAGGACCGGGAAGTTGGCCGATGCCGCGATGGCGAAGGCCAGCGACACCATGAAGGCGACGTTCACGCTTTCGAACACGATACCGAGCAGCACGGCCACGAAGCCGAGGGCGATGGTAGTGATCTTCGAGACGCGCAGTTCGCTGCCCGGGGCCGGCTGGCCCTTCTTGATGACGGTGGCGTACAGGTCGTGGGACACGGCCGAGGCGCCCGACAGGGTCAGGCCGGCAACCACCGCCAGGATGGTGGCGAAGGCCACGGCCGAGATGAAGCCGAGGAAGACGTCGCCGCCGACAGCCTTGGCCAGGTGCACCGCCGCCATGTTGTTACCGCCCAGCAGCTTGCCTGCAGCATCCTTGAAGGCCGGGTTGGTACCGACCAGCACGATCGCGCCGAAGCCGATGATGAAGACCAGCACGTAGAAGTAGCCGATCCAGGTGGTGGCCCACAGCACCGACTTGCGCGCTTCCTTGGCGCTCGGGACGGTGAAGAAGCGCATCAGGATGTGCGGCAGGCCGGCGGTGCCGAACATCAGCGCCATGCCGAAGGAGATGCCGGAGATCGGGTCCTTGATGAAGGTGCCCGGGCCCATGATGGCGTCGCCCTTGGCGTGTACTTCGACGGCCTTGGCGAACAGTTGTTCCGGGCTGAAGTTGAACATCGACAGCACGGTGAAGGCCATGAAAGTGGTACCGGCCAGCAGCATCACTGCCTTGATGATCTGCACCCAGGTGGTGGCGGTCATGCCACCGAACAGCACGTAGACCATCATCAGGATGCCGACCAGCACCACGGCGATCCAGTAGTCCAGGCCGAACAGCAGCTTGATCAGCTGGCCGGCACCGACCATCTGCGCGATCAGGTAGAACAGCACCACGACCAGCGTGCCCGAGGCGGCGAACAGACGCACCGGCTTCTGGGCGAAGCGGTAAGCGGCGACGTCGGCGAAAGTGAAGCGGCCCAGGTTGCGCAGGCGCTCGGCCATCAGGAAGGTCAGCACCGGCCAGCCGACCAGGAAGCCGATCGCGTAGATCAGGCCGTCAAAGCCGTCCAGGAAGACGGCGGCGGAGATGCCGAGGAAGGAGGCGGCCGACATGAAGTCGCCGGCGATGGCCAGGCCATTCTGGAAGCCGGTGATGCCGCCGCCGGCGGTGTAGAAGTCGGATGCCGAGCGGGTGCGCTTGGCGGCCCACTTGGTGATGAACAGGGTCATCAGCACGAACGCCGCGAACATGGCGATCGCGGTCCAGTTGGTGGCTTGCTTGGTGGCCTGGCCGAGGTCGGGCGCGGCCAGGGCGCTGCCGGCCAGGGCCAGCAAGGCCAGTACGGCGGCCAGGTAGGAGAAGATGCGGGTGGTCTTGGTCATGCGCGTACCTTGGTCGGCTGGATCACATGGACGTCGGCAGCAGAGGGCTGGGCTGCTGCGGCTGCGTTCTGGTGGATGGCATCGGTGAGCGCGTCGAATTCACGATTCGCGCGGCGCACGTAGATGGCGGTGACGGCGACGGTGAACAGGATCACGAACAGGCCCAGGGGCACGCCCCAGGACATGACGCCATTGCCGATCTTGGATGCCATGAAGGCTTTGTCCCAGGCGTTCAGTGCGGTGAAGCCGTAATAGACGATCATGACGGTCAGGGCCAGCGTCCAGCCATAGCGGGAGCGCGTCCTGACCAATTTTTGGTAATTGGGGTCGTTCTTGACCCGTTGTACGAGGTCTGCTTCCAATTTTGTCTCCATTCATTTTATTGATGCCAGTACACCGGCTGGTTTCGATCCTAAGTCGCGCCCCTTACCCGATTCTTACGGCGGAACCGAAATGCATAGTTGAAGGCGTTTCAAATGAAACATCGCGCAATGAAATGCACTACACTTGAAACATGAGTTATCCTAACCGCCCTGCCCCCGAAGCGCCTGCCAACGCCAGCAAACCCGTCATCTGGACGGTGTCCGTATCCCGCCTGTCGGACCTGTTCCGCGACATCACCCTCGAATACGACCACCTGGCCCAGATCGAGCCGCTGCAGCTCGGCTTCGACGAAGCGGCGCGCCATATCCGCGAGCGCATGGCCACCGAGCACTGCGATGTGGTGATCGCGGCCGGCTCCAATGGCGCCTATCTGAAAAGCCGGGTCTCGGTACCGGTGGTGGTGGCCCAGGCCAGCGGATTCGACCTGATGCAGGCACTGGCGCGGGCGCGGCGGCTGTCCTCGCGCGTCGGCGTGATCCAGTACCAGCGCGCGCTGCCGGAACTGGCCGAGTTTGCCGCGACCTTCGGGCTGGTAATCGAGCAGCGCACCTATGTCACCGAAGAGGATGCGCGCGCCAGCATCGAGGAACTGAAAGCGGGCGGGATCGAGGTCATCGTCGGCGCCGGCCTGATTACCGACCTGGCCGAGGAAGCGGGCTTGAAGGCGGTGTTCGTGTATTCGGCGGCCTCGATCCGGCGCGCCTTCGACGATGCGCTGGAACTGGCTCGCCTGACCCAGCTGGAAGCGGGCCGCTGGCGCCGTCCGGCCACCACCGATACGCGACGCGCCCGGCGCGGCCTGAACGACTTGCGCGGCGACTCGCCCGCGATGGAGCGCCTGCGCCAGAGCGTGGTGCTGTACGCGCGCTCGCCGGCCACCGTGCTGATCCAGGGCGAGACGGGCACCGGCAAGGAGCTGGTGGCCCAGGCCATCCACCGCGAGAGTCCGCGCCGCGGCGCCAACCGTCCCTTCGTGGCCGTGAATTGCGGCGCCATCGCGGAATCGCTGCTGGAATCCGAGCTGTTCGGCCACGAGGAAGGCGCGTTCACGGGTGCGCGCCGCGGCGGCCATGCCGGTTTGTTCGAAGCGGCGAATGGCGGCACCCTGTTCCTGGACGAGATCGGCGAGATGCCCCTGGCCTTGCAGACGCGCCTGCTGCGCGTGCTGGAAGAGCGCGAGGTGATGCGGGTGGGCGGCACGCGGCCGGTGCCGATCGAGGTGCGCGTGGTCAGCGCCACCCACTGCGACCTGGAAGCGCGCGTGCGCGAAGGCCGCTTCCGGGCCGACTTGTTTTATCGGCTGGCGGTGCTGCGCCTGGCGCTGCCGCCGCTGCGGGCCAGACTCGAAGACATTGCGCCGCTGGCCGAGTGGTCGCTGAAGCATGCGCTGGCGGCAGTGGATGCGCGCCCGCATCCGAACCTGGCGGCCGAGATCGCGGCCTGCGCGCCCCTGCTGCAAGCCTATGCCTGGCCCGGCAATGTGCGCGAGCTGCGCAACCTGATGGAGCGGCTGGCGCTGTTCATGGCGGCCGAGCCGCTGCAGGCATTGACGCCGAGCTTCCTGCTGGGGATTGCGCCCGAGCTGGGCCAGCCGGCGGCGCCGCTTGCGCCGTCCGCGGCAGCGCTGCCGTCGGTGCCTACACGCGAAGGCGCGGCCGAGGTATTGGCCCGTTTCGGGGGACAGCGCGATGCCGCCGCGCGTCACCTGGGCATCAGCCGGACCACTTTATGGCGCCGCCTGAAAGAAGGGAATTAAGGTAGGAATTGGGGGTGGGAAATTGATCCGCTATAACTTGGTACGGACCAGAGCGATTTAATCTTGCCCAAACCATGGCGTCAAAAATCGTCGTATGATGCATTTTTTATACGGTCTGGCGCCCGATCGTGCCAGCTTTGCCGGGCGGCGCCCACGAAGCGCTGCCTCGTTTTGGAGGCATCATGCAAGACGCATTTGGCAATCCTGCTTCGGCAGCGATCTTTTCCCTGATCGGCAATACCCCGCTGGTCGAGGTTACCCGGATCGACACCGGCCCCTGCCAGCTCTTCCTCAAGCTCGAATCGCAGAATCCCGGCGGCTCCATCAAGGACCGCATCGGCCGCGCCATGATCGAAGCGGCCGAGCGCGACGGCCGTCTGCAGCCGGGCGGTACCGTGGTCGAAGCCACCGCCGGGAATACCGGCCTGGGGCTGGCGCTGGTGGCGCGCATCAAGGGATATCGGGTGGTGCTGGTGGTCCCAGACAAGATGGCGTCCGAAAAAGTGCTGCACCTGAAGGCGCTGGGCGCCGAGATCCACCTGACCCGCTCCGACGTCGGCAAGGGCCACCCCGAGTACTACCAGGATTACGCGGCGCGCCTGGCGCGCGAGATCCCGGGCGCCTGGTTCGCCGACCAGTTCAACAATCCGGACAATCCGCGCGCCCACGAAACCACCACCGGTCCCGAGATCTGGGAGCAGATGCGTCACGAAATCGATGCGGTCGTCGTCGGCGTCGGCTCGTCCGGCACCCTCACCGGCCTGTCGCGCTACTTCGAACAGGTGCAGCCGGGCCTGGAATTCGTGCTGGCCGACCCACAGGGTTCGATCCTGGCCGACTACATCAAGACCGGCAAGCTGTCCGAGGTGTCGGGCTCGTGGGCGGTCGAGGGCATCGGCGAAGACTTCATTCCCGCCATCGCCGATTTGTCGCGCGTGAAAACCGCCTACTCCATCAGCGACGAAGACAGCTTCAACACCGCGCGCGAGCTGCTGCGCCAGGAAGGCATCCTGGCGGGGTCCTCCACCGGCACCCTGCTGGCCGCCGCCCTGCGCTATTGCCGTGCCCAGACGAGTCCGAAGCGCGTGGTCACCTTCGTGTGCGACACCGGCACCCGCTATCTCACCAAGGTCTACAGCGATGGCTGGATGGTCGACCAGGGCTTGCTGCACCGCCCCAGCACCGGCGACTTGCGCGACCTGATCGGGCGCCGCTTCGACGATGGCGAAGTCGTCACGGTGTCTCCGTCGGACACCCTGCTGACCGCCTTCAACCGCATGCGCAGCAGCGACCTGGCCCAGCTGCCGGTGGTCCTTAACGGCAAGCTGGTCGGCCTGATCGACGAATCGGATTTGTTGTTGCACGTGACCAGCGAACGCGAACGCTTCGGCGCGCCGGTGTCGGACACCATGACCACGGAACTCAAGACGCTGGCGCCCTCGGCGCGCATGCGCGAGTTGCGCGACATCCTGGACCGTGGCCTCACCGCCGTCATCGCCGAGGGCGATCATTTCCATGGCTTGATCACTCGCTTCGACCTCCTCAACCACCTGAGAAGAACCCTGACATGAGTGAAGACAGCAAGCACAAGCACCGCCTGGCGACCCGCGTGATCCACGGCGGCCAGTCACCGGACCCGGCCACCGGCGCCGTAATGCCGCCGATCTACGCCACCTCGACCTTTGCCCAGGAAAGCCCGGGCGTGCACAAGGGGCTCGATTACGGCCGCTCGCACAACCCGACGCGCTGGGCGCTGGAGCGCTGCGTGGCCGACATCGAAAGCGGCGGCGCGGCCTTTGCCTTCGCGTCCGGCCTGGCAGCGATCGCGGCGGTGCTGGAACTGCTGCCGGCCGGCTCCCACATCGTCGCCGGCGACGACATGTACGGCGGCACCTTCCGCCTGTTCGAGCGCGTGCGCCGCCTCAGCGCCGGCCACGAATTCAGCTACGTCGACCTGACCGACCCGCTGGCCCTGGCCGGCGCCCTGCGTCCGGATACCAGAATGGTGTGGGTGGAGACGCCGACCAACCCGATGCTGAAGCTGGCCGACCTGCACGCCATTGCCGAAGAATGCCGCGGGCGCGGCATCCTGACCGTGTGCGACAACACCTTCGCCAGCCCGGTCAACCAGCGGCCGCTGGAACTGGGCATCGACATCGTCGTGCACTCGACCACCAAGTACATGAACGGGCACTCCGACGTGATCGGCGGCGTGGCCGTGGTCGGGCTCGAGCCGCGCCACCAGCCGCTGCGCGAGCGCCTCGGCTTCATCCAGAATGCGGTGGGCGCGATTCAGGGACCCTTCGACAGCTTCCTGGTGCTGCGAGGCATAAAAACCCTGGCGCTGCGGGTCGAGCGCAGCAACGCCAACGCGCTGGAACTGGCGCGCTGGCTGCAACAGCAGCCCGGCGTCAAGCGGGTGGTGTATCCGGGGCTGGCATCGCATCCGCAGCACGCGCTGGCGCGGCGCCAGATGCATGGCTATGGCGGCATCATCTCGGTCGACCTCGACACCGACCTGGCCGGCGCGCGCCGCTTCCTCGAGCATTGCGAAGTGTTCACGCTGGCCGAGAGCCTGGGCGGCGTGGAAAGCCTGATCGAGCATCCGGCCATCATGACGCATGCGACGATTCCGCCGGAGCAGCGGGCGGTGCTGGGGATTGGGGATGGTTTGATCCGCTTGTCGGTGGGGATCGAGGATGTGGAGGATCAGCGCGCGGATCTGGCGCGGGCGTTGGGGGCGATCTGAACGGTTGCATCGCTTCGTTGGCCCAAATACGCCGTTCCCGGGAAAGCGGGAACGGCGTAACTATATAGCGGCTGTGTACTAACGCTTCAACTGCGACAAATCCCGCACCGCCCCACGATCTGCCGACGTGGTCAGCGCCGCATATGCCCGCAAGGCCTGCGACACCACGCGCTGGCGTCCAACCGGCTGCCACGCGTGCCCCCCGCGCGCTTCCATCGTCGCGCGCCGGTGCGCCATATCCTCCACCGACACGCGCAAATTGATCGTCCGCGCCGGAATATCGATATCGATAAAGTCCCCCTCCTCCACCAGCCCGATGGCACCGCCCTCCGCCGCTTCCGGCGATGCATGCCCGATCACCAGCCCCGAGGAACCGCCCGAAAAGCGCCCGTCGGTGAACAGCGCGCAGGCCTTGCCGAGGCCCTTCGACTTGATGTACGAGGTCGGATACAGCATCTCCTGCATCCCAGGCCCGCCCTTCGGCCCTTCGTAGCGGATGATGACGACATCGCCGGCCACCACCTGGTCACCGAGGATCGCTTCCACCGCCGCATCCTGGCTCTCGAACACGCGTGCGCGGCCCGAGAACTTCAAGATGCTGTCATCGACGCCGGCCGTCTTGACGATACAGCCCTTCTCGGCGATGTTGCCGTACAAGACGGCCAGCCCGCCATCCTCGGAATAAGCGTGGGCGCGGTCGCGGATGCAGCCCAGGCTGCGGTCGAGGTCGTTCTGGTCGTAGCGCTCCGACTGCGAAAACGCGACTTGCGTCGGCACCCCGCCCGGCGCCGCGCGGAACAGCTGGTGCACGGCGCGGTCGTCGCTGCGGCGGATGTCGTAGCGCTCGATGGCCTCGGCCAGCGTCGGGCTGTGCACCGTGGGCAGCGACGTGTCGAGCAGACCGGCGCGCGCCAGCTCCCCCAGGATCGCGATGATGCCACCGGCGCGGTGCACGTCTTCGATGTGGAATTTGTCGGTCATCGGCGCGACCTTGCACAGGCAGGGCACCTGGCGCGAGATGCGGTCGATGTCGGCCATGGCGAACGGCACCTCGGCTTCGTGGGCGGCCGCCAGCAGGTGCAGCACGGTGTTGGTCGAGCCGCCCATCGAGACGTCCAGCGCCATCGCATTCTCGAAGGCCGCCTTGGTGGCGATCGAGCGCGGCAGGACCGAATAATCGTCCTGTTCATAGTGGCGCCTGGCCAGGTCGACGACCAGGCGGCCGGCCTTCAGGAAGAGTTCCTTGCGGTCGGCGTGGGTGGCGACGATGGTGCCGTTGCCCGGCAAAGACAGGCCGAGCGCCTCGGTCAGGCAGTTCATCGAATTGGCCGTGAACATGCCGGAGCAGGAGCCGCAGGTCGGACAGGCCGAGCGTTCGGCTTCGAGCACGTCGGCATCCGAGACCCTGGCGTCGCCGGCCTTGATCATGGCATCGATCAGGTCCAGCTTGATGACCTTGGTTTCATTGTTGACGACCTTGACCACCTTGCCCGCCTCCATCGGCCCGCCGGACACGAACACGGTCGGGATGTTCAGGCGCATCGCGGCCATCAGCATGCCGGGTGTGATCTTGTCGCAGTTGGAGATGCAGACCATGGCGTCGGCGCAGTGGGCATTGACCATGTATTCGACGGAATCGGCGATCAGGTCGCGCGAAGGCAGCGAGTACAGCATGCCGCCGTGGCCCATGGCGATGCCGTCGTCGACGGCGATGGTGTTGAATTCCTTGGCGACGCCGCCGGCTGCCTCGATCTCGCGCGCGACCAGCTGGCCGAGGTCCTTCAGGTGGACGTGGCCCGGGACGAACTGGGTGAAGGAATTCACCACCGCGATGATCGGTTTCTCGAAATCGCCATCCTTCATGCCGGTGGCGCGCCACAGGGCGCGGGCGCCCGCCATGTTGCGGCCTTGGGTGGTGGTGCGGGAACGGTAGGTGGGCATGGCGATCTCCTGAAACTGCATGAAACGGGAGCATCAGGGTGCCTGGTGGGCTGTGATTTGTCCAATATATGATTCATGACTCTGTGAGTCGCAATACATATCACAGAGATCGCTAGCGGAAATGCGTCGCCCCCGCGAAGGCTGGGGCCCAAGTTCGACGCGTTCCGACTGCGCTTGACACCTGGGCCCCTGCCTGCGCAGGGGCGACGAGCTAATTACTTAGCGTTGATGCTGTCGTTACTCGATCTCGACCGTCTCGACCGGCTCTGGCGGCGGCGGGACGTCGCCTTCCGTGAACTCGAGGATCACATCGTCCTTCTCGTTCAGGTCGACGGTGACGCGTCCGCCATTGGTCAGGCGGCCGAACAGCAGCTCGTCGGCCAGCGCCTTGCGGATCATGTCCTGGATGAGGCGCGACATCGGACGCGCACCCATCAGCGGGTCGAAGCCTTTCTTGCCGAGGAACTTGCGCAGTTTCTCGGTGAAGACCGCTTCCACCTTCTTCTCGTGCAGCTGTTCTTCCAGCTGCATCAGGAACTTGTCCACGACGCGCAGGATGATGTCCTCGTCCAGCGCGCGGAAGCTGATGATCGCATCCAGGCGGTTGCGGAACTCCGGCGTGAACATGCGCTTGATGTCGGCCA